>Ga0164306_10000003_pt1 | contig 204028 bp, 199 predicted proteins | sample Whisoiple_242_MG_FD_110213 | JGI IMG/M metagenome (GOLD analysis project Ga0164306, IMG submission 110213) | Soil microbial communities amended with fresh organic matter from upstate New York, USA - Whitman soil sample_242_MG | ecosystem: Environmental > Terrestrial > Soil > Unclassified >... | reverse complement strand
GTTGGATTAATTACAACTGGACGACAAGCAGAAGAGATTCTGCAAAGCGAACGCGCTGATTTAATTTTTGTTGCGCGCGAACTTCTGCGTGATCCGTACTTCCCGCGCACGGCGGCAAAAGAACTAAATGAAACAATTTCAGCACCCGTTCAGTACGAACGCGGATGGTAAAAAAAGACGAGGATATCCTCGTCTTTTTTTATGAAATCGTAAACCGTTTCAAGTCTTCTGCTATGTCGGTATTCGGAAAAATTTCTTTTGCTCCTTCTGCTAGCCGGCTGACTGCGTCTCCTTGGTAACGCGAACTAATATGAGATAAAATAAGACGCTCGGCCGATGCTGTTTTAGCAATTTCAGCGGCTTCTTTTGCAGTGGAATGAAAATAGTTGTAAGCAAGCTCCTCGTCTCCCGCTGCAAAAGTAGCTTCATGGACTAACACATTCGCATGCATAGCAAGCTGAACACTTTGCATGCACTTTCTTGTATCTCCTAAAACCGTGATAACCTTCCCTTTTTTAGGCTCTCCTACAAACTCTTGTCCATTAATAAGGCGCCCATCTTTTAATACTACTTCTTTCCCTTCTTTTAACTGCTGATAGTGAGGCCCTGGGGGAATATTCATCTCTTTTAAACGCTGAATGTCCAGTGATCCTGGCAAATCTTTTTCGACAACTCGATATCCATAAGATAAAATGCCATGTTCAAGCTTGCCAAATTCCACTGAAAAAGTTTCATCTTCAAAAATCGTTCCACTTTCACTTTCCTCTTCTATTTCAACAATCTCTAGAGGATATTGCAGATGAGTTTGACTTACAGCCAGCGTGACTTCAATAAATTCTTTAATTCCTTTTGGCCCGTATACAGTAAGCAGCGATTCTCCGCCTTGAAACGAACGGCTTCCAAGGAATCCAGGCAATCCGTAAATATGATCACCGTGAAGGTGCGTAATAAAAATTTTCTCAATTCGCCTTGGTTTAACGGTTGTATGTAAAATTTGATGCTGCGTTGCTTCTCCGCAATCAAAAAGCCACACCGCCCCTCTTTCTTGCAAAAGTTCGAGCGCAAGAGATGAAACATTCCGCTGTTTCGCCGGTACTCCTGCACCCGTTCCTAAAAATAACAATTCCATTTTCTACTTCCTCCTTCACACGCACAAAAAGCCTGTAAGTATATTATACAGGCTTTTTGCAAACTTACCTATTTGATGCTGTCAAGCGCATACGTAATAGTAGCTAATAACAGCTCAATATCACTTTCCTCAATGTTGAGCGGCGGCGAGAGCGTGAGAACATTATTATAGCCGGCCACCGTTGCTCCATTTTTCCCAATAATGACTCCTTTGCTTTTGCATTTAGCAATCACTTCATTTACAAGATTAACGTCTAACGGTTCCTTTGTTTGTTTATCAGCTACAAGTTCAATTCCAATTAAAAGCCCTTTACCTCTTACGTCTCCAACATATGGGTGGCTATCAATAAGCGGCGTTAGCTCACTTAATACGTAAGCCCCGAGCTGTTTAGAACGGCCAAAAAGATTTTCTCTCTCCATAATTTCTAAATTCTTTAATGCCAGTGCACACGCAGCTGGACTTCCTCCAAATGTATTAACATGGCGAAAATACTCGTACTGATCGCTATCTTTGAACGCTTCATAAATTTCTTTTTTAACAGCAGTTGCAGAGAGCGGAAGATATGCGCTTGTAATTCCTTTTGCCATGGTAATGATATCTGGTTTTACATCGTAATTCATAAAACCAAAGGCTTCCCCTGTACGTCCAAAGCCGCAAATAACTTCATCTGCAATTAAAAGTGCACCGTGTTTTTCACACGTTTCTTTTACGCCTTTCATATAATTTTGAGGCGGTAAAAGAATTCCTCCTCCTGTAATAATTGGCTCCATAATAACAGCGGCAATCGTTTCACTTAGCTCCCACGTCATAACATTGTCAATATCTTTTACAGATTGAAGCTTCTCTTTCGGTGCATCGTAGTCATCTTGCCCTCGGTACGAATCAGGCGGGGCAACGTGAATGAAGCCAGGGGCAAGCGGTTCATATTTATATTTACGCTGAGCTTGGCCCGTTGCTGCTAGTGCGCCCATTGAATTTCCGTGATACCCTCGATAACGCGAAATAAATTTGTAGCGAGAATGCTCTCCTTTTTGCTGATGATACTGACGCACAATTTTAAAAGCCGTTTCATTTGCTTCAGATCCGCTATTTGAAAAGAAGATAACATAGTCATCACCTAGCATTTCATTTAGCTTCTCTGCCAGTTTGATAGCAGGTACGTGAGATTGAGTGAGTGGAAAATAAGCCAGTTCTTTTAGCTGCTCATAAGCTGCGAGCGCTAACTCATCCCGTCCATACCCAGTATTTACACACCAAAGCCCTGCCATTGCATCTAAATAGCGATTTCCTTGTTCATCTGTAATCCAAGCACCTTTTGCTTTTGTAGCTACCATCGTTGCATCCGGACTGTATGGTTTCATTCCATGCCATACATACTGCTCATCTTTTGCACGCAGATCTTTTTCATTTTGACTGACCTGTACCATCTTATCCACTCCCAAATCGCTAGCGCGGTATTTTTTTCTGTATGAAAAGACTTCGACAAAATGCCGAAGCCACTTGCTATATTCATCTATATGTTAAAAGTCAAAGCGTGATGTAACCATCTTTTTACGTGTAAAGAAGTTCAAACCGTCTTTGCCGTTGACATGCAAATCTCCGTAAAAAGAGTCTTTCCAACCGGAGAATGGGAAGAAGGCCATTGTAGCAGGTACTCCTACGTTAATACCGAGCATACCCGCATCTGCTTCTTCTCTAAATTGACGCACCGCTTTTGCATCTTTTGTATAAATCGTTGCTCCATTTCCAAAACGGGATTTTTCCATATAGCGAAGTGCTTCATCTAATGTGTCAGCGCGAAGCAAGCTTAGTACAGGTGCAAAAATCTCTTCTTTAGCAATGGTCATATCAGGAGTTACGCGGTCAAAAATTGTTGCCCCTAAGAAGTTGCCTTCCGTATGCTCATCCATTTCTTTACGTCCGTCACGAATGAGTTCCGCCCCTTCTTTCATGCCAAGTTCAATATAATCCAGCACTTTATCACGGTGCTCTTTTCGAATCACAGGCGTTAGAAGCACTTCATCATCAAAGCCGCTTCCCATAATTAATTCATCTGCTTTTTGCTTTAATTTTGCGACGAATTCATCGCCTTTTTCACCAACCACGACCACGGCGCTGCAAGCCATGCATCGCTGGCCGGCACTTCCATAAGCCGAGCTGATAATATGTGATACCGCTTTATCCATATCGCAGTCTGGCATCACAACATGATGATTTTTAGCTCCAGATAAAGCCTGAACTCGTTTCCCTTGAGCAGCGGCTTGTTCATAAACATATTTTGCTACCGGCTGCGATCCGACGAATGAAATCGCTTTAACTTTTTCATGCTCTATTAATCCGTTCACGACATCGTGTGCCCCGTGCACAATATTTAATAATCCATCCGGTGCTCCTGCTTCTGTAAAAAGTTCAGCAAGTCGCGTTGCTAAAAGCGGCGTTCGCTCAGACGGTTTTAATACAAACGCATTTCCACATACAATTGCAAGAGGGAACATCCAAAGCGGTACCATCATCGGAAAGTTAAAAGGTGTGATGCCGCCAACGACACCCAGTGGAAAACGGAACATCTCAGAATCAATTTCTTCCGCTATGTTATTTAATGATTCCCCCATTAATAAAGTAGGAGCACCCGCGGCAAACTCCACGCATTCAATACCGCGCTGTACTTCACCGTAAGCTTCTTTGAAAGCCTTGCCGTTTTCTTGTACAACTAATTTAGCTAACTCTTCATGATGCTTAACTAGTAAATGCTGAAACGCAAACATTAATCTTGCTCGTTTTGGAGCAGGAACGTTACGCCATGTTTCAAATGTTTTTTGCGCTGTTTCCACCGCATTGGCTACGTCTTCTTTTGTAGAAAGCGGTACTTTTGCAATTATTTCGCCCGTCGATGGATTAATTACCTCTCCAAATTTTCCCCCTGCCGTATCAACCCATTTTCCGCCCACGTAATTTTTTAAAACTTGCGTATCATTATTCACAACTGACATATCGCTTGGCCTCCTCAAAAAATAAGAAATGACAAATCTACCTTTATTATTGAATAAATAAATGGTGGTTGCATTAGACAAAATGTGAAACAACTCTAGATTCTCGTTTCACATTTTGCGCAGTGAACTCGAAGAAAGCATGAACTAAAATGAACATATAGTAAAATCAGCCTCAACATAAAAAAACAGCTGTTTCCAGCTGCTTACTTATCCGTTTATAAATTCCGCGCGCGACTTTTTCATCATAAACAAATATTCATATGCCATAATCATAAACTCAATTGCCAGTCGTTTTTCCGGCTCCATAAAGTCTTCACCCAGCAGCTTTTCTAGTTTTTCAATACGATGATACAGCGTTTGCCGGACAATGTATAAACGCTTAGCCGTCTCTTGTTTAGAACCGTTGCATGCTAAATAAATTTTTAATGTTTCCATGAGTTTTGCATTATACGTTTCATCATATGTAATAACGGGCTGCAGATATTCAAACACCACTTCCTGTAAGTCTTCATGCTGATGTAAAAGCGAAATAATCCGGTACATATGCAAATCATCATAAAAATGAATAATGGTTTGTTTTTGCAGCATTTCTTGAATCGAAATTGTTTCTTTAGCCGTTTCGTAGCTTTTATGCATGCAGTCAAGCTGTTCACAGTATTGGCCAATTCCGATAAAGCTAATGGCGTTCCTCTTTGAATTTTCATCCGATTCATATTGATTCATCCAGCGATGAAGGCTGTTTTCTAATCTCTCTCTCCACGTGCTAACCATTCGTTTGTTCAAAAGAATAAATAATACTTCGCGATTTCGCTCGGAGACTAATAAGTGAAAGCCTTCTTGTTCAAAAATGCTTCGCAAGATCAGCTTAAAATACGTTCGATCAAACTTCTCCCGCCTTTGCCACTTACAGCAAACAACGACACCTCCGCGAATAGGCGAATCTGAACACACTTCGTGCATAGAGTCTTTTATTTGTTCAAGAGTTAACTCTCCGTTCATCCATTTCGTCATCCATTCGGTTTCATCTACTCTTTTTTTCTCTTCGACATACAGGTCCTTCAAAAAATGCTGAGCAAGTGCAGTCGCCGTTCGGTCAACGGTGAGCACTTCAAGTTCTGTTAAGGCTTCATTTATAGAAGCAACATACAGCTGAGCATAATCTTGTCCTAATAAATGAATAGGCTGCTCAGTAAAATGCGGACTTTCATTTTCCCTGCTTATATAATGAAGTAGAAGCTGCTGTTTGAGCAAGTCCATCTCCGGAGCAAAGGTAAGCAATTCATTTGAAACTTTAAGGCCGACAAGAAGCCCCGTAGATTCATATAAACACTGTAAGATGACGGCTGGGTCATTAACTGTTAACAGCAGCTGATTTAGCCTATGAGAATACTGTTCTAAATCGGAAATCATTTGATAGTGCTGATTAATTAAAAGCGAGTGAACATCTTGTGTAATTTCAACGAACGGAACTTCCTCGTGAAATAAAATAATCGGAAAATCACATTCGTTCGCTTTATCAATAACAATTTGCGGAATCTTAGAAGTATAAGTGCCAAGTTCAATACACAGTCCTGATGCCTTACAAGAAATTAATTGCTGAAGAAATGATAAACAAGATTGAGAATCTTCTCCCCAGCCTACCCCTGTTGATAAAATGAGCTCGTTTCCTTTTAGCAGCTCATTAATGCGCGTCACTTCCATCACGTGCACCCACTTCACAGAATTAGCAAGCCCTTTCTCTCCAGCTATTACTTCACAGTTTACAAAATGTTTCCTTGTTAAAATCTCTGTTACTGTTAAATATGATTTCAAGTCAACACCGCCCCTAGCGAATTTCACATCATGTCTCCTGGATCATTAACGCGTATTTCGCATATGTGTAGAACAAAAGCTATATCTTCTTACATTATATTAAATATTTAGAAGAAATAAAATATTTAATAAAAGAAACGAAAAAAGCTGTAACGATAATGGATCGTTACAGCTTCTGAGCTGTTTGCTGTAATTTATTAAAAAAACCGTGGCGTTTAACCGCTTGTTCTTTAATTCGGTGAATTTCTTTTTTATAAAAACGCAAATCTTGTAGTGACACTGCATTTAACATTTCCATTTTTAATTTATCAATAATTTTTGTTTCTTCCTGTGTCATACACTGCGTAGCTTGATCCATCCGTGTCACACCCTTTTCGTATTTAATAGATTTAGTTTGAAAACGTTCTACTATAATATTTACTACAATTTACTAGATAACTAAACCTTTTCTCTTTCGATGTAAACGAAATGTAACAACTGTAATACAGTGAATGGATAATATCTAGTTATTTTGTTTCACATCCAAAACGAAAAAAACACAAAAACGGATCACTTTTGTCAGCCAATATAGTAAAAAACTTATAGGTATTAGTAAACAAATAAAGAGATTGAAACATGATTAAATTACTCCAATCAACAGCCAGAAGCACCTACATACATGAAATCTACGTTCACCCTACCAATAAAAAAATCCGAACGATTCATCGTTCGGATCTTTCTTCAGCTAAAATAATTTTGTCCCAGCCTTCGTTTTTATACTTGTTGAATCAGTACGGATGAAAAATATTTTCTAGCATCCGCCGTCAATATATGAAGGGTTTCTTGTTCGGCTTGGTTATTTTCGGTGCGTTCAAACGTCACAAATGCCCCGCTTAGATTCTCTGTTACGGCTGTTATTTTGAATCCTTTTTGCAGCAAAAAATCAATCTTTTCTCGCTCTGCCATATATTCATGGTAACTTGACATTTCCCTGCCCCCGATCTATTTCTTCATCTGTTTTTATAACATTAATTTTTCAGCTTCGTTAGCCGTGTTTAACTCATTAAACTTTGCTCGTTTTGTAAATTGTCCGTAGCCTTTTTGACCGACAAACTGCTTATCTTTTACGACAAATTCCCCGCGGCAAAGTACTGAAACCGGCTCACCTGTGACTTTCATTCCCTCAAATGCGCTATAATCGACTGCCATATGATGCGTGTTTGCTGAAACCGTACGTTCAACAGAAGGGTCAAATATAAGCAGATCCGCGTCTGCGCCAACCGCTATTGTTCCTTTTTTCGGGTACAGTCCGAACAGCTTAGCAATTTTTGTTGATGTTATATCAACAAACTGATTTATATTAATTCGTTTCTTCACTACTCCTTCTGAAAATAAAATACTCATGCGATCCTCGATAATAGGACCTCCGTTTGGAATCTTCGTAAAATCTCCTTTTCCCAGATCTTTTTGACCGTTAAAATCAAACGAACACTGATCTGATCCAATCGTTTGCAAGTCGCCATTACGCAGAGCATTCCACAAAACATCTTGGTTCCACTTTTCACGTAAAGGCGGCGACCATACGTATTTTGCTCCTTCAAAATTCGGTTTTTCTAAATAGGTTTGGTCAAGCGTCAAATACTGCGGACACGTTTCGCCCCAGATATTTACGCCTTTTTCCCTTGCTTCAGCAATCTTTTTAACCGCTTCAGCGCACGACACATGAACAACATAGAGCTGTGAGTCAGCCAGCTCCGTTAGCACCGCGGCTCTTCCCGTAGCTTCTCCTTCTATTTCTGGAGGACGAGTCAGTGCATGATAGATAGGATCGGTTTGTCCTTGTTCTAGTGCTTGTGCCGTTAAATACTCAATAACATCTCCATTTTCAGCATGTACCATCACAAGCGCCCCTAGTTTTTTAGCTTGCACTAGCGTTTGATAAAGGGTAGCATCGTCTGCTTGAAAAACATTTTTATAGGCCATGAACACTTTAAAAGAAGTAATTCCTTCTTTTTCAATAATCGTAGGAAGCTCATTTAATACATCTTCCGTGATTTCGCCAATCATTAGATGAAAGCTATAATCGATAGCCGCTTTTCCTTTTGATTTTTCATGCCATGTGCCGATCGCTTTTTGCAGCGGTTCGCCTTTATTGGTTAAGCAAAAATCAATAACAGTTGTCGTACCTCCAAAAGCTGCTGCTCTTGTACCTGTTTCAAAGTCATCTTTTGTAACGGTGCCTCCAAACGGCATATCTAAATGAGTATGAGGATCGATGCCTCCTGGAAATACATAGTTGCCTTTTGCATCAATCACTTCACAGCCCTGCTCTTCAAATGCCGAGCCAATTGCCGAAATAACTCCATTTTCAATTAAAATATCGGCTTTATACGTATCTGTTGCTGTGACTACCACACCATTTTTAACGATTTTCTTCATTTCTTCATCCCCTTTGTCTTTATACATCTAATCGCTGTGCAGCCGTCGCTTGTAAAGCAGCTTGGCGTTCATTCCACGTCATTGGAGGCTGTTCATTCGGTAATTCAACCATGGATATAGCCCCGTCCACCGGACATACAATCGAACATAAATTACAGCCTACACAATCTTCTTCTCTTACTTTTAAATAAGATTTCCCTGAAGGGTCTTTCAGCATATCAATACATTGGTGAGAAGTATCTTCACAAGAAATATGACACTTATTGCAGTTAATACACGTATCCGGATCGATGCGAGCCACTACTTTATAATTGAGATCTAAGTTGCCCCAGTCGGAATATTTTGAAACGGCTTTCCCTACAATATCACTTACTTTTTCGATTCCTCTTTCATCCAAATAATAATTGAGACCTTGAATCATATCCTCTACAATGCGGAACCCGTGATGCATAGCAGCTGTACATACTTGCACACCTGTAGCACCCATGAGCATAAATTCGACGGCTTCCTGCCAGTTCGAAACGCCTCCCATACCTGATATTGGAACGTTAATAAACGGACTTCTTGCACATTCAGCGACCATATTTAATGCAATCGGCTTAACAGCCGGGCCGCAATAACCTCCGTGAGCGCCTTTTCCTGCTACGTGTGGAATTGTATTCCATGAATGAATGTCTACTCCTGCTAAACTATTAATAGTGTTAATCATGCTCACAGCGTCAGCACCGCCTCGAACCGCTGCTTCTGCTGTAACGGTGATATCTGTGATATTTGGGGTTAATTTAACAATAACCGGCGTTTGGGCAACTTCTTTAGCCCAATGCGTTTGTTTTTCAACCAAATCAGGGACTTGCCCAGAGGCAGCACCCATCCCTCGTTCTGCCATTCCATGCGGACAGCCAAAGTTCAGCTCTAATCCATCCACTCCTACGTCTTCTACTTTTTTGACAATCTCATGCCATTTTTCTTGCTGAGGTTCTACCATAAGAGAGGCAATAATTGCGTGGTTAGGAAACTTCTTTTTCGTTTCATAGATTTCCTTCAAATTAACTTCAAGCGGACGATCGGTGATTAACTCAATATTATTAAAGCCGGCTACGCGCTGACCGTTGAAGCCAACGGCAGCAAATCGAGAGGAAACATTTAAAATCGGATCACCAAGCGTTTTCCAAACTGCGCCTCCCCATCCTGCTTCAAATGCACGCTGCACTTGATAACCTGAATTGGTTGGCGGTGCGGATGCCAGCCAAAACGGATTTGGTGATTGAATACCTGCTAAATTTGTTGTTAAATCTGCCATAGATTTCTCCTCCTCCTGATTTTAAGCTGTTTCCATTGTTTCTTTTGTTAACTGCATATGAATATTTAACGCCGTTTGTTTTCCTTGCTGAGCAGCGGTCACAACCATTGCTTCTCCTTGCCCTTTACCAAAAATAACGTCTCCGCAAGCAAATACTTTTGGATTTGAAGTTTGAAACGTCTCTTGATTAATTAAGACAACTCCGTCTTCATGATGCAGCTGGAATTGTTGAATCAAAGACAGGTACCGTTCTTGACCAATTGCTTTAACAACAGCATCGACTGGAATGGTAAATGTTGAACCTTCAACAGGAACAGGCTTCCTGCGGCCGTCTGCATCTGGATCTGTTAGGGTCATTTTTACACATTCAATCCCGCTCACCTTACCATTTTCATCTCCAATAATTCGTATAGGAGCCGTTAACCAGCGGAATTCAACACCATCTTGTTTCGCAAATTCAAATTCAAAATCATAAGCCGTCATTTCTTCTCGTGTACGACGGTATAAAATTTGAACATTTTCAGCCCCCAAGCGCACGGAACACGTAGCACCATCAATCGCAGTATTTCCCGCGCCAATGACGGCAACACGCTTACCCACAAATTCTGTTGATAACGCTTCTGACTTCGTTTTTTTCACAAAATCAATCGCGTCATACACACCGTCTAGCTCTTCACCTTCAACATGTAGAGAAGGCACCTTGCTCATACCAATAGCTAATACAACCGCGTCATACGACTGCAGCAATTCACTTGGAAGAATATCTTCTCCAATTCTTACGTTTGTTTTAATTTTTACATCTAAGCTTTTTACTTGTTCAACTTCCCAGAATGAAATCGCTTGAGGAAGACGAAACGACACGATTCCATATGTATTTAACCCTCCTGCTTGTTTTTCCGCTTCAAAAATGGTTACGTCATATCCAAATCGCGCCAGTTCTCTTGCTGCAGAGAGACCCGCCGGACCTCCACCAACAATTGCTACCTTTTTGCCGTTTGCTCTTCCTTTCTCAAACAGCACCTGTTCATTTTGAATAGCCCAATCCGTTGCGTAGCGCTGCAAATTTCCAATCATAATTGGTTTGGTTGAGTGGTTAAGTACACACGCTCCTTCACATAGTTCATCGGTTGGACAAACTCTCGAACAGCTTGCTCCTACGGGATTAGAAGACATAATCGTTTCGGCAGACCCCTTTAAATTGCCCGATGCAATTTTTTTAATAAACGTCGGGATGTCAATTCCTGTAGGGCATGCCTGAATACAGGGTGCATCATAACAGTACAAACATCGATTAGATTCTTCGACTGCTTCTCTATTTGACAACCCTTTTTCTACTTCATTAAAGTTTTGAATGATGGACTGCAAACTTTCCTGTGATCGCATTGCATCAACCTCCCAAGGATATCTGTTGATAAAACTAAAATTGAAAGCGCTTACATATTTTTTATATACGTTATTTTCAACTTCTACTTTGGTAAAATGTATTACTAACTTTATTGTACAAAACGACCGTCTTTTCTTCATTATACATTATGTTAAAAAATTCAGACTATTTACTATTCACTATGTAAAAAGCCTTGCTTTTATATAAAAGCAAGGCTGCAACTATTATTTTGCTACTTCTTTAATAATCGACACTACTAGTTCAGATGTCTTCACCAGTTCTTCTACCGGAATTTTTTCATTTGTTGTATGAATATCTTCATAACCAACTGCTAAATTTACTGTTGGGATATCAAAGCCTGCGATTACATTTGCATCGCTTCCGCCTCCGCTTTGAAGCAGGCGTGAAGGACGATCGATATTAGCCACGGCTTTTTTAGCAACTTCGACAACATGATCTCCATCGCCAAATTTAAAGCCTGGATACATCACTTTAATATCAACTTCTGCACGTCCGCCCATTTCTTGTGCAGCTGTTTCAAACGCTTCTTTCATTTTCGCTACTTGTGCTTCCATTTTTTCTGGAATTAATGAACGAGCTTCTGCTAAAATATCGACGCGGTCACACACGATATTCGTTTGCGTTCCACCTTCAAAGCGTCCAATATTCGCTGTAGTCTCTTCATCAATACGTCCAAGCGGCATTTTAGAAATGGCTCTTGAAGCAATCGTAATAGCAGAAACGCCTCGTTCAGGAGCTACACCTGCATGAGCTGTTTTTCCATAAATTGTTGCATTTACTTTTGCTTGCGTCGGCGCAGCAACGATAATGTCTCCCACTTTGCCATCGCTATCTAAAGCATAGCCGAATTTTGCCGTTACGAGACTAGAATCAAGAGCTTTAGCGCCCACTAAGCCAGATTCTTCTCCTACTGTAATAATAAATTCAATTTTGCCGTGCGCGATGTTTTCTTCTTTTAATACGGTGATGGCTTCTAGCATTGCTGCTAAGCCTGCTTTATCATCCGCTCCAAGAATTGTCGTGCCGTCACTTTTAATATAGCCATCTTCAATAGATGGTTTAATACCGTTTCCAGGTACGACTGTATCCATATGAGAAGTAAAGTAGATTGTGTCTACGCCTTCTTTTGTAGCTGGCAGTGTGCAGATTAAGTTGTTGGCTCCGTGGCCCGTTTTTTCTTTGGCATCATCTTCTACTACTTCGACGCCTAATGCGGTAAATTTTTCTTTTAGTACAACAGCAATTTTTTCTTCATGCTTTGTTTCTGAGTCTACTTGTACTAATTCAATAAATAAATCAACGATTCGTTGTTCATTAATCATAATATGTAATCCCTCCAAAAATAACCTACAATGGTATGTTACCATGTTTCTTTGCTGGACGCTCTTCCTTTTTATTGTGCAACATTTCAAGCGCTTGTATTAATTTTATTCGCGTTTCCCTAGGATCAATAACATCATCCACCATTCCAGCGCTTGCCGCTACGTAAGGATTAGCAAATTTCTCGCGATACTGTTCAATTTTTTCGTGTCTTGTTTCATCTGGGTTTTCGCTACCTCGAATGTCGTTTGCAAAGATAATATTTGCAGCACCTTGAGGACCCATAACAGCGATTTCGGCATTCGGCCACGAATACACAAGATCCGCTCCAATCGATTTACTATTTAAAGCTACGTATGCACCGCCGTACGCCTTTCGCAAAATCACCGTGATTTTCGGAACGGTAGCTTCGGAGTATGCATATAAAATTTTAGCACCATGACGTATAATTCCGCCATGTTCCTGCTTGATACCTGGGAAAAAACCTGTAACATCTTCAAATGTAATAAGTGGGATATTAAATGAATCGCAAAATCGAATAAACCTTGCTGCTTTATCTGAGGAGTTAATATCTAAACTGCCTGCCATTACTTTAGGCTGGTTACACACAAGTCCGACAACTTTTCCATCTATGCGGGCAAAACCAATGACAATATTTCTTGCAAAGTCTTTTTGCACTTCAAAAAATGAGTGCTCGTCCACTACTTGGTGAATGACTTGACGCACATCGTAAGGGCGCACGGCATCAAACGGGACAACGTCTAATAAATCGGGACGATAATGATCACACTCTGCCTTTGAGGCTAAAGGAGGCTGCTCTTGGCTAGACTGAGGAAGATAGCTTAAGAGCATTCGTACTTGTTCTAGCACCTCTTGTTCTGTTGCACCTCTAAAATGGGCATTACCGCTAATTTCGTTATGAACAGCTGCTCCTCCAAGATTTTCTGAGGAAATGCTTTCTCCCGTTACCGTTTCAATTACTTTTGGTCCTGTAATGAACATTTGACTTGTTTCTTCTACCATAAAAACAAAGTCCGTAATCGCCGGTGAGTACACGGCTCCGCCTGCACAAGGCCCCATAATAACAGATATTTGAGGCATGACACCCGAATAAATGGCATTTCGATAAAAAATATGACCGTATCCATCAAGAGACATGACGCCCTCTTGAATACGAGCCCCGCCTGAATCATTTAACCCAATAAACGGCACGCCTGTTTTAGCAGCTAAGTCCATTACGTGCGCAATTTTTTTAGCATGCATTTCACCTAACGCGCCTCCGAATACCGTAAAATCTTGCGAAAACAAATAGACTGAGCGACCGTTTATCTTGCCGTAACCTGTTACTACCCCGTCTCCTGGTCCTACTTGATTATTCATACTGAAATCCGCACACCGATGTTCAATAAATGGATTTAATTCGACAAATGTATGTTCATCCAAAAGAATTTCAATTCGTTCGCGTGCCGTTAGTTTCCCTTTATGGTGCTGTTTTTCAATTTTTTCGTCTCCACCGCCTAACTCGATCTTCCGGCGCTTATCGTACAATTCATTTAATTTATCATAAATGTCAACCATGTTTCTTCTCCTCCTCTAGTGTTTTTTCACAGAGCTCATAAAGAACACCGTTTGCTGACTTTGGATGCAAAAAAGCAATGGATGCTTCCCCTGCGCCTTTTCTCGGAACATCGTCAATCATTTGTACACCCTTTTCCTTTAACTCGTTAATCCGTTCTTCAATCGTGCGCACACCTAAAGCCACATGATGAAGACCTTCACCTCTCTTTTGGATGAACGCGCCGACTGCACTGTCTTCAAAGAGCGGCTCTAATAATTCAATTTTTACGTTGCCGCACTGAATAAAAGCAACTTTTACTCCTTGTTCTTCTACTTCTTCTACTTTTAATAGAGACAGTCCTAATACCTTTTCATAAAAAGGGAGGCTGCCTTCAATTGATTTTACAGCTATTCCTATGTGATCAATTCCTTTTATCACTTTCTCACCTCTTTAAAAAAGCGTTTTCATTTACACATATTCTTGAAAACAAAAGAAATCTCCTGCTGGCGTATCTACAGAAAGTTGCTTGTCTAAGCAGCGGAAGACATGTAAAATAAGAAAAAAACGTGTAGGAGGACTTTGGTTGTATGTCTAATAAGAAAATCCAAAAAACCATTGTGTTTTTAATGCTTCTTGTCATGTTAATATCTACGCTTTTAGCGGGACTTGCCATGTGGTTTTAATCGAGACTGATGACTAAAAACATAGATGCACTGCTGCTTCTTTGTGCAATGCAAACATATAAAAAAGACTGGTGACTAGTCACCAGTCTTTTGCTGTATATTCACAATGCCTTTTTGAGCGGCTAACTCTTCAAAAGATTGATCTGTAGATACAATCCAGACTTTTGTACCTAACGGGACTTGATCATATAAATGGCTTACTTCACGATTTTCTACGCGAATACAGCCATTCGATACATATTTACCGATGGAATCCGGCTGATTTGTACCGTGAATGCCATAAATACGTCCGTCAGTCTCTCTTGCATCAAACCCAATCCACCTTACACCTAGAGGATTTTGAGGAGCGCCTCCTTCAATATTATTTCTCCGATAATAAGGATTAACAGCTTTTACTGTTACCGTGAACTCCCCTTCGGGCGTCAGATTAACTGTTTTCCCCGTTGCTACTTTAATAATTTGTTTAATTTCTTTATTTTGAATATAAGCAAGCTCATTGCTCTGTTTATTAATAATAATATAAGGATCATTTGGCAACGGATTTTCTCCTAATGGCCAAACTGGAGATAGTAGTAAAAGGATAAAAGCAAACACATGCATGTAATCCACCACCTTACGTTAGTCCTAAGTAAAAGACAAGAGAGATATCTCTTGTCTTATTTAGTGTTCGTAAGCAAGCTAAACAACATGCATGCTGTTTAGCTTATTTTTAAGGTTTGTTTAATAACCAAATATTGTTCAATTTCTTTGACTACGTGCAGTAAATCGGCACGCGCTTCAAACTCTTCCCGTGTTTTGGGAAGCGGCATCTCTGCAAATGCTTCTCGTAAATGCTGAAGTTTGGCTAAAAATAATTTTGCTGTATTACCGGGGTGGATGGATAGACTTAATTCTTCAATGAAATCGGCAATCATGTAGCGCTGTTCTACCACCAAATCAATAGCGGTAATAAGAGGAAGCGTACGCTCAATAATTTCAAGCTGTTTTTCACGAATTTTAAAATAGCGGTAATAATAATTTTCCCCACGCACAAAATGATTTTCTACATCACGAAACGCAAGGCTTTTTGCTTTTTCTAAAATTTTTACCGTATCTGCAATTTCCTTACCGTCCCAACTGCTGTCATTGGTTCTGAGATACAGGGCAATTTCTTTTAACATCGACCGGAAATTTTCTTCAATTTCTTGCTGATACGTGCGAAGCTCTTGATCTAAACTTGGCATGTATAAATTCACAAGCAGGGCAACACCTATCCCAATTACAATTAAGCCAAGTTCATTAAAGACGATTCCCCATGTCATATTTCCTTTGGAGTAAATATGAAGCAAAATAACGGAGCTTGTAACAATGCCTGCATTAACTTTGAATATAACCGTAACCGGGATAAACAAAAGCAGCATCAGTCCTATAACAAGTGGATGATAAGCAATCCCTTCAAAGAATATAAACGAAAACAGAATGGATAAAGAACAAGCAATAAAACGATCGCTTGCACTTCGCAACGATTTTTTCTTTGAATTTTGAATGCACAAAATGGTGATAATTCCAGCTGATACAAAAAACTCGAGGTGAAAGAACTGAGCTATAATAATAGCCAGTGATGTACCGACGGCTGTTTTAATTGTCCGGTACCCAATTTTAAATTTCATTTTCTAGACTCCTACATGTTGGTTTCTTTTTAGTGTGATAAAATACTCTATTCTTTATTAACACGAATAGAAAAATAACACAACCTTAAATCTTGCTGTACCGTATAAATTCCAATAAAAAAAGTGCAGAAAAGATCGTACTCTTCCTGCACTTTTTTATTATAAAATCTTTTCTAAGAAATCTTTAGCACGCTTGCTTTTAGGCGCTGAGAAAAATTCAGCCGGAGGCGCATCTTCAACAAGAACACCGCCGTCTAAAAACAGCACACGATCCGCTACTTCTCGTGCAAATCCCATTTCATGCGTTACAATGACCATCGTCATTCCTGTTTCTGTTAGCGACTTCATTACATCTAGTACTTCTTTTACCATCTCTGGATCTAATGCTGAGGTTGGTTCGTCAAACAGCATCACTTTCGGCTCCATTGCCAGTGCTCTGGCAATAGCTACACGCTGCTTTTGACCGCCCGATAAGCGATTTGGAAACTCGTTGGCTTTTTGAGCAAGTCCCACTTTTTGGAGTAATTCTTTGCCTTTAGCAACAGCCGTTTCTCTTGACACGCCTTTTACCGTCATCGGAGCATACGTCAAATTTTCAAGCACTGTCATATGTGGAAACAAGTGAAAATGCTGAAATACCATTCCTACGTTTTCACGCACACGCATAATGTTTGTTTTTTTATCTGTAATCACTTGACCGTTAATTGAAACTACTCCGCTCGTCGGTTCTTCAAGCAGGTTCATACAGCGTAAAAAAGTAGATTTACCAGAACCAGAAGGGCCAATAACAGCTACGACTTCTTTTTCTTTAATCGTAGTTGAAATACCTTTTAAAACTTCATTTTTACCAAATGATTTGTGTAAATTTTCAACGTTAATCACCTTTTCTCATTCTCCTCTCGACTGCTTTACCAAGGAGCGTTAAGCCCATTACCATTACATAATAAATCAACCCTGCAAAAATTAACGGTTCAAGGTAGGCGAATTTTTCTCCACCTACAATGTAAGCACGGCGCATAATGTCGAGTGCTCCAATAACTGTAACGATAGCTGATTCCTTTGTTAATGTAATGAACTCATTCATTAAAGCAGGTAAAATATTTTTAAGTGCCTGTGGCAAAATAATTTGTCCCATCATGCGGCGATAAGGAATTCCTAACGCTAATGCCGCTTCACGCTGTCCTTTATCAACAGCTAAAATACCAGCGCGAATAATTTCAGATATATATGCTGCAGAGTTTAGCCCGAACGCAGCAACGGCCGCTGGAAACGGGGCAATATCAAACCCGAGCAGCTGAGGTAATCCAAAGTATATTAATAATAATTGCAGTACTAGCGGTGTTCCGCGAAACACGGACGTATATGCATCCGCAAACCATTGAAGAGGTTTATTGCGGCTGATTTTACATAAAGATAAAATAACTCCCAGCACAAACCCTAAAATTGCTGAAGCTAGGACTATCTGTATCGTTACCCCTATCCCTTTTAAAATATAAGGCATAGAAGGCACGATTTGCGAAAAATCCAAATTCATGCCTAGTTCCATTCCTCTCTAACTATCATTCTTATTTTTGGTCGTCAAACCACTTAACGATTAATTTATCTAATTCACCGTTTTCTTTCATTTTCTTTAATTCACGGTTAAAGTCATTCGTTAGCTTGCTGTCTTTAGGAAATGCGATTGCTGATCCTTTACTTGAATCTGGACGTCCTGTATCAGACATTTGCAAGCTTTTGTCTTTGTTCACATACCCTTTAGCTACTGTATCTTCAATAATCGCTGCATCGATACGATTTGATTTCATTTCTTGAATTAGTTCTGGAATACGGTCACGCGTTGTTACATTTACTCCGTCAACTTCTTTTGCAATTTCTTTTGCTTCGTCTGCTTGGATAGAAGAAGTTTGTACACCGACTGTTTTCCCTTTTAGTTCTTCTGCATTTTTAATTGGCGCATCTTTCTTCGATACAATCATGTTTTTTGCTTCATAATATACGTCTGAGAAGTCCACGTTCTTTTTACGCTTTTCAGTTGGCGTCATACCAGCTAAAACTAAATCGACTTTATTAGATTGTAAAGCTGGAATTAATCCGCCAAATTCCATATCCTTCACCTGTACGTCATAACCTAACTTTTTACCGATTGCTTTTGCTAAATCTACGTCAAATCCGATTGCTTCACTATCACCTTTTGCCGTATCAATATATTCAAATGGTGGGTAATCTGCTGATGTTCCCATTACTAGTACTTTTTTATCTTTGTCGTCGCTGCTTGCTCCGCCATTAGACGTTCCTTCTCCTGCTCCGCATGCAGCTAAAACGCCTGCTGTTAAAAGACCAATTGCCGTTACCGATAACCACTTCTTCAATTTCATCTTCGTTCCCCCTAGTTTATTCCTTACATTATTTTTTAAAAATTAATAATATTATGAAATAAGTTTTTTACTATTGCAAGTAAATGTCGAAATTTAAATATATATTCATATAAATGTATTTTAACACAATGTTATAAATATGCAATATCTTTTTTAAATATAAGTTTCACTATTTGAAAATACCTTTTCTCAACATTTTCCACTCTCTAGAAAGCCTGCATACAGATAGGTAAAAAAACGCATAAAAAAAGAAGCCGTTTAAAACGGCTTCTCTCTTACACTTCTTCACAATGCTGTTCGAATGCTTCTTGCAGCTTCATCACAACTGACATTGGCTCGTGGCCTTCAATTTCGTGACGTTCTACCATTGTGATAATTTTTCCGTCTTTTAATAAGGCGAAAGATGGAGACGAAGGCGGATAACCTTCAAAGTATTCGCGTGCACGCGCAGTTGCTTCTTTATCTTGCCCAGCAAATACTGTAACCAAGTTTGTTGGACGTTTATCATAATGTACAGCGTGCGCTGCAGCAGGTCTTGCAATACCTCCTGCACAACCGCAGACTGAATTCACCATTACAAGCGTTGTACCAGGCTTTTTAAACGTTTCATCTACCGCTTCAGCCGTCGTTAATTCTGTATAACCAGCAGCTGTAATTTCTTTACGGGCTTGACGAACAACGTCGTTCATAAACAAGTTAAAATCGATATTCATTTTCATACCTCCCTTTTGCTATCTATTCTTTATAATAGCAAACGAAAACTAAAAAGGCGATTGCTTTGACTCATTTTTTCTTGGTAATCAAGATTAAACAAGAAAAGAAATGGTGATACTATTTTTACAGCTAGAAAACCATACTCTTAACTCCCTAGTGTAGAAGGATCCGCATAAAATGCAGGATCCTTTTTTATATTTCCTTCATCGCCTGCTGGTAGGTTTTAATCAAGCGTTCGAGAGCTTCAGCCATTGTGACATCTCCCGTCATCATTTGTTTTTCAACATCCCCTAACGTTTTCTTAACTAAAGGATGTCCATAAAATGATTCTTGTAAATATTCATTAACACTTGCTTGTAACCATGCCTTCATTTGCTTTCGCCTTACTGTATAAAACAGATCATTTTTATTCATCCATTCCTTATAGTCACAAATTATCTTCCACAAGTCTTGAAACGATGCTTCTTCATAAGCAGAAGTTGTGATGACCTGTGGGTTCCACCCTCCAGAATGACCGTGAAGGAAACCGATGACGCTTTCGTATTCTTTTGCAGTCACTTCTGCTTTTAGCCGGTTATCCCCGTCTGCTTTGTTTACACAAATCAAATTAACCCATTCAAGCAGCCCTTTTTTAATTCCTTGCAAATCATCTCCTGCTCCGGTCAAAGCAAGCAGAACAAAGAAGTCTACCATCTCTTTTACAATCATTTCACCTTGGCCAACACCCATCGTTTCGACAAATATGATGTTATACCCAGCCGCTTCACAAAGAAAAATGGCTTCTCTCGTTTTAAGATGAACACCTCCAAGCGTTCCTTGAGAAGGTGAAGGACGGACAAAAGCGTTCTCTTGTTTGGTAAGCAGCTCCATTCTCGTTTTATCTCCTAAAATACTTCCTCCAGACAAGGTACTGCTTGGATCGACTGCCAAAACTGCAACGGAATGGCCATTTTTGCATAGGTACGACCCAAATTTGTCAATCAGCGTACTTTTTCCTGCTCCGGGTACGCCTGTAAAACCAATGCGCACTGAATGCCCCGTATGAGGATAGATTTCTTTAATCAGCTGTTGTGCTATTACTTTATGCTTCGGCGCTTTACTTTCAATTAAAGTAATGGCTTGAGCTAACGCTGTTCTTTTCCCTTCAAGCAGCCCTTGTGTATAATCTTGTACCGTTTTTAATTTCACCAATTGTCTTCACCAACTATTCTTCTAACCGTTTCTTTATTTCATGTAAGACGGAAACGGCCGCTTTTGGGATTACTGTTCCAGGTCCAAAGATTGCAGAAGCGCCGTGTTCTAAAAGAAATGAATAGTCTTGTTTAGGAATAACGCCTCCGACAATAACAACGATATCGTCGCGCTCTAATTTCTTTAACTCATCAACAAGCTGCGGCAGTAACGTTTTATGCCCGGCTGCCAAAGAGCTTATGCCAATTACATGTACGTCGTTTTCTACAGCTTGCCTTGCTGTTTCTTGAGGCGTTTGAAATAAAGGACCAATATCAACATCAAAGCCAAGGTCAGCAAAGGCTGTTGAAATAACTTTCGATCCTCTGTCATGACCGTCTTGCCCCATTTTCGCGACTAAAATTCTTGGGCGTCTTCCTTCTTCCTCTAAAAATTCAGCCGTGAGCTTTCGAACTTCTTCGATTTGATCTCGATGCACAAACTCTGCACTGTATACCCCGCTGACTGACTTAGAAGTAGCCTGATGTCTTCCAGCCACTTTCTCAATAGCTTCTGAAATTTCACCTAGTGTAGCTCTAGCTCTCGCAGCTTCAACCGCAAAAGCAAGGAGATTCCCTTCACCTGTTTTGGCACAATTGGTCAGTCGATTAAGCGCTTCGATTACCGCTTGTTCGTTACGTTCACTGCGTATTTTCTTTAACTTTTCCAGCTGCTTCATTCGAACTGCTGTGTTATCAATATCAAGAATATCAAGCGGTTCTTCTTGCTCCGGCTGAAACTGATTCACACCTACAATAATTTCTGCCTGCGAGTCTATTCTTGCTTGTCTGCGCGCAGCGGCTTCTTCTATCTTCATTTTAGGTACGCCTGCTTCTATTGCTTTTGTCATTCCGCCGAGCTGCTCTATTTCTTCAAGGTGCTTCCACGCTTTTATCATTAATTCATTCGTTAATGATTCCACATAATAAGAGCCTCCCCAAGGATCAATAACGGAACAAATCTCCGTTTCATTTTGTAAATAAAGCTGCGTATTTCGGGCAATTCTAGCTGAAAAATCAGTTGGAAGAGCAATCGCTTCATCCAGTGCGTTTGTATGAAGCGACTGCGTATGTCCTGATACTGCAGCCAGAGCTTCGACGCATGTTCTAATAACATTATTAAATGGATCCTGCTCCGTTAAGCTCCATCCGGACGTTTGAGAATGCGTTCTAAGAGCTAGAGATTTAGGATTATCCGGCTCAAACTGCTTCATTAGTTTTGCCCAGAGCAGCCTCCCTGCTCTCATTTTCGCTACTTCCATAAAATAGTTCATTCCAATTGCCCAGAAAAAGGATAGCCTCGGAGCAAATGCGTCAATTGTAATTCCCGCTTTCAAGCCGGTTCGTACATATTCAAGTCCATCTGCAAGCGTATAAGCAAGCTCTAAGTCTGCTGGAGCACCTGCTTCTTGCATATGATAGCCTGATATACTGATACTGTTAAATTTCGGCATGTACTCCGCTGTATATTTAAAAATATCCGCAATGATTCGCATTGACATCTCAGGAGGATAAATATATGTATTGCGCACCATATATTCTTTTAAAATATCGTTTTGAATCGTTCCAGCCAGCTTTTCTTTTTTTACGCCTTGTTCTTCAGCTGTTACGATGTAGAAAGCTAAAATAGGAAGCACCGCCCCGTTCATCGTCATCGACACGGACATTTGATCAAGCGGAATCCCTTCAAACAGCTGCTTCATATCCATCATTGAATCAATTGCAACACCTGCTTTCCCTACGTCTCCAACAACTCTTGGATGATCAGAGTCATAGCCGCGGTGGGTAGCGAGGTCAAAAGCAACAGACAGCCCTTTCTGTCCAGCAGCTAGGTTTCGGCGGTAAAAGGCATTGCTTTCCTCCGCCGTTGAGTATCCTGCATACTGTCTAATAGTCCAAGGCCGATTCACATACATCGTTGCATACGGTCCTCTCACAAACGGTGGGACACCAGGTGCAAAGTGAATAAAGTCGAGGTTATCTCTGTCTTTTTTTGTATACACTGATTTTAATTCAATTTGTTCATTTGTTTGAAAAGCAGTGTATGAACTTTGAGTCACGTCATCTTCTCTTTGCTGCTTTGAAAATGATAATGGAATATTAGAAAAAGAAGGCTTTTTATACATGAACTTCTACCTCCAAAGCACATAATAACTTCTTAACGCATTGAATAACATTCGTCTTAGGATGTATGACGCTCATTACACCTTTTTGCTGCCACTGCGTTTTGCGTGATACATGTTCTTCCCCTACTACGTACACATAAACAGAATCTTCCTCAAAATAAGTCATCGCTTTTGTTAAGAGCTTTTCCACGAGTTCATCACTTCCACAGATCACATATGCTTCGTGCTTTTGTTCATTCATCCAATCTGCTATCTCCACATAGGAATCTATGTTTTTAATTGTTTCACACGCAAAGCCTGCACTTTCAAATAAAGACCGGGCAATCTCAGCTTTTTTACGGCTGCTAGGATCGGTGAGCTCCATAATGCCAATGCTCATTCCCTTTGTATAAACCCGTATTTTTTCAAACTTCTCTGCTGCTCTCCACTTAGTGAGCGGCACAACACTGTCAGGCTGTGTCTGCTTCGCCATTTGTTTTAGCATCCACCCTGCTGTTACCCCTTTAGATGCTAGCTTTGTATAGTCCTCTAGCGAAAGATTTGATGAAAATTCCGAAGCGTTCTGATCACTGTATTTATCCATTTTTATTTCTTCTTTTTTAAACGGCGTGCTTTTTATCTCTTGAGATGCATCCTGTTGCTTAGGAGCATAGTGTGTGACTCCGATCAAGCGCTCAATTCGGCACTCTATATCCTCTTGTCTTTTTACTTTCATTTGTTCAACTTCATCTTGAATTCGCCCTTGTTTTAAAGCTTCTTCCATTCCGCCGTGGTCTTCAATGTTGCCAAATAACTCCCAAGCTTTTGTCATTAATTCATGTGTGTAGGCTTCAACGTACCAAGAGCCTCCGGCAGGATCCATTACTTTTGATATATGTGTTTCGTGCTGCAAAATTAAGTGAGTGTTACGGGCAAGGCGATGAGCGAACTGAGAAGATGAAGATGTGACGGAATCATATGGTTCAATATGCAGACTATCCGCTCCTCCTACAATAGAAGCAAATGCTTGAACCGTGCTCCTTAATGCATTTGTATACATGTCTTCTTTAGACTGTGTAAGATGTGACGTTTCCGTATGGATAAACGGCACTGAAACGGCCGTGTCATCAAAAGCACGAACCACATTTGCCCAAAGCATGCGAAAAGCACGAAGTTTTGATATTTCCATAAATAAATGTGAGCTAACTGAAAAAGAAAAGGTCATGTGAGGTAAAACTTGATGTAAGGACAAACCGCGTTTTATGCATTCATCAATATACTGCACCCCTGTAGCAAGCATATAAGCTAGTTCTTGAACAGCGTTTGCACCGCTGTTATGGTAAGGAATGCTTGATACAATGATCGTTTTGAGCTCTGGAACATTACTGTGAGCCAAACGCGTTGCGTATGCTAAATGATCGTATAAATCTCGAGTAGAAAGTGGAACTCTTCCATATTCAGCAAGGGTGCCGAGCGGATCCATTCCAACCGTTCCTTTTAGCTGTCTCATATTAAAGTTATGATCAACACAGTATGCTTTTAGAAACGAAAGAAGTGGAACGGATGTACATCCCGTATTTAAAAATAAAGGCACCGCTTCAAGAGCTACATGCTGAAACAAATGAGCAACATCCTCTAAAGTAGAAATTGTAGCGCCTGAGGCTACTTCAGCTTCAGTTGCTTCATCAACGTCTTTCCCTTGCCTCATTGCTTCACTGCATGTAAAAGCGGCCGTATTTTGTCCATTTCTCAAACTGTGTAAAAGAAGTTTATTGCTTTCTTTAATAGAAGGTAAGTCGATTTTTTGGGTGATTTCCCATTCCCCTAGTATGTATGATTCTTTACCGGCTCCTCTTAAACAATCTATTCCCGCCGGACTCTGCTGTAAGTAGTCTAAATGTGCCGTATCACTTTCGAAATAAAGCGGTTTCAAAAAGATGTTTTCTAACGTTTCTTTTGAAGAGATCGCGGTATTTTTGCTAACTTCCTGTGCCCAATCTTCTTTAGGTGTACGTGTAAATTCATGAAATGATAATGTATTTGTTTTCATTTCCATGCCCCTTTACAGTTAATAGCTGCCTGCTAAACCGAGATGATTACACTTTGAAGTTTGATGATTCTTCTTTTATTTTAATACATCTTTTACAAATTGTTCAATCATTGCTTCAAAATAAAAAGAGGCCGAGACATAATTAACCTACGTTTACCATCACCATAAAAAAATCCGAACGAGTTGGATTCTCTATCAAGAATCTCAATTCATCGTTCGGATCTTCCTTCAGCTAAAATATTTTGTGCCAGCCTCTGTTTTAATAGACAGACGTATTCTCTTTAGAAGTAGATTCTAAAATCTCTTTAACTCTTGCCAAGAATCTGCCGCACACCAAGCCGTCTAACACGCGGTGATCAAGGGATAAACATAAGTTAACCATATCTCGAACAGCAATCATGTTATCAATAATAACCGGACGTTTTACAATAGATTCTACTTGTAAAATAGCCGCTTGCGGGTAATTAATAATCCCCATTGATTGCACGGAACCAAATGAGCCTGTGTTGTTAACAGTAAACGTTCCGCCCTGCATGTCTTCAGACTTCAATGAACCCGTACGAACTTTTTGCGCGAGCTCTGTAATTTCACGCGCAATGCCTTTGATTGTCTTTTCATCGGCTTGTTTAATAACCGGCACAAACAAAGCATCGTCTGTTGCAACAGCAATGGACACATTAATGTCTTTTTTCTGAACAATACGGTCTCCTGCCCACATTGAATTCATTTGAGGGAATTCTTTTAAAGCTTGAGCCACTGCTTTTACGAAGAACGCAAAATACGTTAAGTTAAAACCCTCTTTTTGTTTGAACTCCGTCTTTAATGCATCACGATAAGAAACTAAGTTCGTTACATCAACTTCAACCATTGTCCATGCATGCGGAATTTCGTGCTTGCTGCGAAGCATATTTGCTGCAATAGCTTTACGCACGCCTGTAACAGGGATTTCTTGATCTCCTGCTGCAGACACGACCGGCGCGGGCTGCTGCGTTTTTGGAGCAGCTGCCGCTACAGGTGCTTCTGGCTGAACTGTTGATGCAGGTGTTTCTTTCACTTCAGCAGCTCCGCCTTTTTCGATAACAGCTAAAATATCTTTTCTCGTAATGCGGCCGCCCGCCCCTGTTCCTGTCACGGTATCTAAATTAATATTATGTTCTTGTGACAGACGCATAACAGCTGGAGAGTACCGACTTTTATTGGATTGACTGTCCGCTGTTTTTGACGCTGATTCTTCTACAGTCTTATCAGACGTTTTCTGTTCTTTTTGAGGTACAGTTCCTTCTACTTCAATTAAACAAATCACTTCTCCTACAGGCAAAGTATCATCTTCACCTGCAATTAACTCTTTAATTGTTCCACTAAAAGAAGAAGGCACTTCAGCATTTACTTTATCCGTCATGACTTCAGCTAACGGGTCGTACTTATTTACGTGATCTCCAACAGAAACGAGCCATTTGCTAATTGTACCTTCTGTTACACTTTCACCGAGCTGCGGCATCGTAATTTTTTCAATAGCCAATTGATACAACTCCTTTTAAAATTGAGCTAATTCTCTCATTGCTTTTTCTACTTTATCTGGATTCACCATAAAATATTTTTCCATTGTTGGTGCATACGGCATAGCTGGAACATCAGGGCCAGCAAGGCGCTGAATTGGCGCATCTAAATCGAATAAGCAGTGTTCAGCAATAATAGCTGCTACTTCGCTCATGATGCTGCCTTCTTTGTTGTCTTCCGTTAAAAGCAGGACCTTACCTGTTTTAGATGCCGCTTCAATAATAGCTTCTTTATCAAGCGGATAGACCGTTCTTAAATCTAAGATGTGTGCTGAAATACCGTCTGCTTCCAGTTTTTCAGCAGCTTGAAGAGCAAAGTGTACACAAAGACCATATGTAATAACCGTGATGTCGTCTCCTTCTCTCTTTATATCTGCTTTGCCAATCGGAAGTACATAATCATCTTCAGGGACTTCTCCTTTAATCAAACGGTACGCACGCTTATGCTCAAAGAAAAGAACTGGATCATCATCACGAATAGCTGCTTTTAATAATCCTTTTACGTCATAAGGCGTAGAAGGCATCACAATCTTTAACCCTGGCGTATTGGCAAATAGTGCTTCAACAGATTGAGAATGATAAAGAGCACCGTGAACTCCGCCGCCGTAAGGAGCTCGAATTGTAATTGGACAACTCCAATCATTATTAGAACGATAGCGAATTTTCGCTGCTTCTGACACAATTTGATTGACTGCAGGCATAATAAAATCAGCAAATTGCATTTCAGCAATCGGACGCATGCCGTACATTGCCGCTCCGATTCCTACGCCTGCAATAGCAGACTCTGCAAGAGGTGTGTCAATGACTCTTTCTTCCCCGAACTGTTCGTATAGTCCGTTGGTTGCTTTAAATACGCCGCCTTTTTTCCCTACGTCTTCTCCTAATACAAACACGCGGGAATCTCTTTCCATTTCTTCACGAATGGCCATTGTTACTGCATCAATATATGAAATAACCGGCATATGTTCTCCTCCTTACTCACCGTACACGTATTTTAAAGCCGATTCCGCTTCTGCATAAGGAGCGTTTTCAGCATAATCTGTTGCATCATTAACGATGTTCATAATATCATCAAGCATTTGTTTTTCTCGTTCATCGGTTAACACGTTAACCTCTTTTAAATAAGTCGCAAAGTACGCAAGCGGATCGCTCTTTTTAGCTTCAGACAATTCTTCTGCTCCGCGATATGCACGATCATCGTCATCACTTGAATGGGCAGTCAAACGCTCTGAAACAGTTTCAATAAGAGTAGGCCCTTCTCCTCTGGATGCACGATCTCTTGCTTCTTTTACCACTCGGTATACTTCAAGGACGTCGTTTCCATCAATTGTGTAGCCTGGCATGCCATATCCAATTGCACGATCAGATACTTTTGCGCATCCTAGCTGCTTTTCAACCGGAACAGAAATCGCATACTTGTTATTTTCACACATAAAGATAACAGGAAGCTTATGAACACCTGCAAAGTTCGCGCCTTCGTGGAAATCTCCTTGGTTGGAAGATCCTTCTCCAAACGTAACAAACGTTACTAAGTCTTTTTTCTCCAATCGTCCTGCTAAAGCGATTCCTACTGCATGAGGCACCTGTGTTGTAACTGGAGAAGATCCTGTTACAATTCGCTTTTCCTTATGCCCAAAGTGACCTGGCATTTGACGACCTCCTGAGTTTGGATCTTCTGCTTTAGCAAACCCAGAAAGCATTAAATCACGCGCAGTCATTCCAAATGCTAGCACAACACCCAGATCGCGGTAATAAGGTAATATGTAATCATTCTCTCTATTTAAGGCAAAAGCTGCGCCAACTTGAGCGGCTTCTTGACCTTGACATGAAATAACAAAAGGCACCTTCCCTGCACGATTTAATAGCCACATACGCTCATCAATTTTTCGTGCAAGCAGCATAGTGCGGTACATTTCAAGTACTTGTTCATCAGTTAATCCTAATGATTCATGACGGTTTTTTGTCATGTTTAAACCTCCTTTAATCATCAAAAATGAATCGCTTTTCCATCTACAGCTAATGAAGCTTCTCCCATCGCTTCTGAAAGGCTAGGGTGAGGATGAATGGTATGAGCAATTTCCCATGGTGTAGCATCCAATACCTTTGCAAGACCTGCTTCAGAGATCATATCCGTCACGTGAGGTCCAATCATATGCACACCAAGGACATCATTTGTGTCGGCATCAGCAATAATTTTAACAAATCCCTCTGCCTCTCCATATACAAGAGCTTTTCCAACGGCCTTAAACGGAAACTTTCCAACCTTCAGCTGAAACCCTTGCTGTTTTGCTTCTTGTTCTGTTAATCCTACACTTGCTGCCTCCGGGCTGCTGTATACGCATTTAGAGATTGTTGTATAATCAATCTTCAAAGGCTTTTCACCATGTAAATGCTCAACAGCTACAATTCCTTCGTGAGAAGCTACATGTGCAAGCTGCAGTCCGCCAATCACATCTCCAATTGCGTAGATATGAGATTCTTTCGTTTGATAAAAATCATTTGTGGCAATCACACCGTTTTCTACTACAATATCGGTATTCTCGAGACCAATTCCTTCGACATTCGCTTGACGCCCTACAGATACAAGCAGCTTTTCTGCTTCATATTCTTGCATATCGTCTCCTACTTGAGCGGAAATTTTCACCTGACCATCAATAGACAGTGTATCAGCCATTACTTTAGCAGAAGTAATAATGGTAACTCCTTTTGCTTTTAAAAGCTTCGTCATTTCACGGGAGATATCTTGATCTTCTGTTGGTAAAATTCGATCGCTGTATTCAACAACCGTTACATCAACATCAAAATCTGTGAGCATTGACGCCCATTCAATTCCGATAACGCCGCCTCCCACAATAATAATAGAAGCAGGAAGTGTTTCCATCTTTAATGCTTCATCTGAAGTGATTACTTTCTCTCCGTCAATCGTTAAACCAGGTAATGTTCTAGGACGAGACCCTGTTGCGACAATTACATTCTTTGGAATAAGCATTTCGTTCTCTTCACCGCTTTTTAATTCGACGGAGATAGTTCCTGGCATAGGAGAAAAAATAGAAGGTCCTAAAATACGTCCAATTCCTTCATATACCTCAATTTTACCTTTTTTCATTAGCTGTTTGACACCATTATGTAACTGTGAAACAATTTCTGACTTTCGTTCTTGTACACGTGCATAGTTCAATAGTACATTGGACGTTTCTACGCCAAATTCACTGCTTTTCTTAGCCGTTTGATAGACTTCTGCACTTCTTAGTAAAGCTTTGCTTGGGATACACCCTGCGTGCAGGCATGTGCCGCCTAACTTATTTTTTTCCACAACCGCTACCGATAGACCTAACTGAGAGGCACGAATAGCTGCTACGTACCCTCCGGTTCCACCGCCGAGAATGACCAAATCATATTCTTTTGCCACACTGCTTCACACCTTTCTGCAAACGCTATTAAGCGCCTTTATATTCCTTCACTTCTTCTTCACCTGTAAGCACTCGTAGAGCCCCTTCAGCTAGCGCTTGAAGCTCATTTTCTCCAGGATAAACAATGACATCTGCAATCCACTTTACATGATTAATAATCAGCTCAACAAACGCTTTTGAATAAGCAATGCCTCCCGTTAAAATAATGGCATCTACTTTTCCATGCAATACCGTACTGGCAGCTCCAATTTCCTTCGAAATTTGATAAGCCATTGCTTCGTAGATAAGCTTAGCTTTTTCGTTTCCATTTTTCACCATCAATTCGACTTTCTGCACGTCAGATGTGCCCAAATAACCGACAAGCCCGCCTTTTCCTACAAGCATTTTCATAATCTCCTCGCGGTAATACTGACCTGAAAAGCAAAGACGAACTAATTCACCAACCGGTACACCGCCAGCGCGCTCTGGACTAAAAGGACCGTCACCGTGCAGGCCATTGTTCACATCAATTACTTTTCCGCGTTGATGAACTCCGACTGTAATGCCTCCACCCATATGGGTAACAATAACGTTCATTTGTTCATATGTGTTATTCATTTCTTTAGCCACTTTTCGAGCAACCGATTTTTGATTCAGCGCGTGAAAGATGCTTTTCCTTTCCATAAAAGGAGTTCCTGAGATACGAGCGATGTCACTTAGCTCATCTACCACCACTGGATCAACAATGTACGCTGGAATATTTAATCCAGACGCAATCTCAAAAGCTAAAATCCCGCCTAAATTTGAAGCATGATGGCCGGCATAACCGTCTTTTAAATCTTTGAGCATGGCTTGATTTACTTCATATGTGCCGCCTTCAATCGGGCGTAAAAGCCCTCCTCTTCCACATACTGCACTTAATTTAGATAAATTAATCCCTTCTTCATCAAGTGCCTCTAAAATCGAGTTTTTACGGAACTCATACTGTGCATATATCGTCTCAAACTGATTCATTTGCTGTGAATCGTAGCGGATTGTTCGATCAAAAATTGGTTTATCGTTGTGAAACACGCCAATTTTTGTGGACGTTGAACCCGGATTTATTATCAGCATTCGATATTCGTGCATATCCAACACATGTCCTCCTACCTTATCATTCTCATAAACGAAGGCTAGGTCGAAAGGATTTCATTTATTCCTTTTGCCTAGCCTTCAGCTCAAACATTAGCGCGTATGACGTCTACTTAAAATATGCTGTCCATTTTGTAAAAATTGACTGCGTGAACGACGCAGCTTTTCAATTCTTTCTTCAGCTAAGCGATCTGCTGCTAGATAGGTTGGAATGCCATCTCGCTTTGAGATTTCAACTACCTTTTCAATATTATCATAAATACCTTCAACTTTTTTCAGCGCACGCTCACGGTTATACCCAACTAGCTCATCAGCTACGTTAATAACGCCTCCTGCGTTAATAACATAGTCGGGTGCATATACAATGCCTAATTCATGAATTAAATCACCATGACGCGTTTCTTTCAATTGATTATTAGCTGCCCCTGCAATAACTTTTGCTTTTATTTGAGGGATCGTTTCATCGTTAATCGTTGCTCCGAGTGCACAAGGAGCATAGATATCACATTCTACACCATAAATATCATTCGGGTCTACTGCTTGCGCACCAAATTCTTCTACCGCACGCTGAACAGCTTCTTTATTAATATCCGTTACAATAAGTTTCGCTCCTTCTTCGTGAAGGTGGCGGCATAAATTATACGCTACGTTTCCTACACCTTGGACAGCTACTACTTTTCCTTCAAGCATATCTGTTCCAAATGCTTCTTTTGCTGCTGCTTTAATTCCTCGGTATACGCCGTAGGCTGTGACTGGTGATGGATTGCCTGATGAACCAAAAGCAGGAGATACACCCGTTACATAATCCGTTTCCTCATATACAATATCCATATCCTCTACCGTTGTGCCCACATCTTCTGCTGTAATATATCGACCATTTAACCCTTGAATAAAGCGACCAAATGCACGGAACATCGCTTCATTTTTGTCTTTGCGAGGATCTCCGATAATAACCGTTTTCCCTCCTCCTAAATTCAAGCCTGCTGCTGCATTTTTATAAGTCATTCCGCGTGATAGACGAAGCGCATCTTCAATTGCAGCCTCTTCTGATTCATATGTCCACATTCTCGTACCGCCTAGAGCTGGTCCAATTGTTGTATCGTGAATCGCAATAATGGCTTTTAAGCCTGAATCTTTATCTTGGCAAAATAATAACTGCTCGTAATCGTATGTTTCCATATAGTCAAAAATTTTCATTGTTAGTGCCTCCTAAGAATTCTGTTGGGCGACGCTGATAGCAAGCGCCAGTGAGTATAATTTACTTTCTGATGAATCTGCTCTGGATGTTAAGACGACCGGAGCTTTTGCTCCTGCTAGAATAGCTCCAACTTTTGCTTTAGCAAAATAAATGAGGGATTTATATAAGACGTTCCCTGTTTCAATTGCTGGAACGAGTAATATATCTGCTTGACCGGCAACTTCACTTTGAATGCCTTTTTGCTTGGCTGCTTCTATGTTAATGGCATTGTCGAGTGCTAAAGGTCCATCAATAACGCAGCCTTTAATTTGTCCTCTGCGGTTCATCTGTGTAAGAAGCGCAGCCTCTACTGTTGCAGGCATCAAAGGGTTCACAACTTCAACCGCTGCAATAGGAGCTACCTTTGGCATCTCTACCCCAATAGAGTGGGCAACGTTCACCGCATTTTGAATGATTTGAACTTTCTCTTCCAGAGATGGCGTAATATTCATAGCTGCATCTGTTACAAGAATCGGACGGTCATAGTGAGGAACGTCAAACACAGCTACATGTGATAAAACATTTCCCGTACGCAAACCATGCTCTTTATTTAACACAGCTTTTAAGATAAGCGATGTGGATAAATTCCCTTTCATTACGATATGAGCTTGACCTTGCTGAACTGAACGCACAGCCAATTGAGCCGCTTCTAAAACGGACTCCGTATGTACGACCGTCACAGCCTTATGAGTGAGTAAGGATGGGCGGTACTGCCTGAATAATTCATTAATTGTCGTTTCGTTGCCAAACAAAATAAATTCAGAAACTTTCCTTGACACAGCTTCATACACTGCCTCAATTGTTTCTAAGTCTTCAGCTGCAGCAACAGCAACAGTCAAAGAAGACTGCTTAGCAACCCGAGATAAGATGGTAGCAAGAGTCATGGAATGTTCGACCTCTCCTTTTTCATTCTTTCGTTTGCTCCGTTTTAAAGAGCATACTGCGCGTTTATGCAGTCACCTAAAATACATGCAAGATTTGTGCCATCCTCTGCATATATTACATAATATAGCTGCTTATATCCTTTCTTACGCACAAAAAAATTTTTTTTTATTGATTCTAACAACAAATAGAAAAAAAGAATACCTCTTTATTTATATGCAACAAATTGCACACCATGCATTTTATTGCATGCTGTTATTTGCAAGATTGTATTTTTCCAACTTATAATACAAAGAACGCAGGGAAATATTAAGCTGTTTTGCTGTTTTCGTTCGGTTATACTCGTTTGCAAGCAGCACTTTTTGAATAAGTTCCGCTTCGTAATTTTCCATCATGTGCGCTAAAGTCTTCCCTTCGAACATTACCTCTTCATTCACCTGATTTTTTTCTTTATTGCCCTTGCCTTCAAGTGAAGGGAGATGAACAGAATCAATCATTGTTTCTGTATAGTGCATATAAATAATCGCTCTACCTAATATGTTTTCAAGCTCTCTGACATTTCCTGGCCAGTCGTATGATCTTAATGACTGTAAAGCCCGCTCTGTTACTCCTTCAACATGTCGGCCGTAATCTTGATTAATTTTTGTAATTAAGTGTGTAACAAGCGCACCAATATCCTCTTTTCTCTTCCGAAGTGGAGGTATGTGAATCGGAATTTTGTTTAGCCGATAATACAAGTCCTGTCTGATGCTCCCATCAGCCATTCCTTTTTCTAAATTCACATTCGTAGCTGCAATAACGCGAACATTCACCGGAATAGGAGTCGTTCCTCCAACGCGAATAAGCTCTTTTTCTTGAAGAACCCGAAGCAGCTTAGCCTGCATATGAGCTGAGAGCTCCCCGATTTCATCTAAAAAGATGCTACCGTTATTGGCTTCTTCAAAAACGCCGCGTTTCCCGCCTCTTTTTGCCCCGGAAAAAGCTCCTTCTTCGTACCCAAAAAGTTCACTTTCAAGCAAAGACTCAGAAAGCGCAGCACAGTTAATCCGGACAAATTTATTAAACTTTCGGCTGCTCGCATTATGAATAGCATGTGCAAACAACTCTTTACCCGTCCCAGATTCACCTCTAAGCAAAACAGTAGCTGGTGTTTTAGCAGCAAGTCTAGCCTGCTCAATTGCTAACTGAAACTCTTCAGATTGACCAATGATATCAGCAAATGAATATTTCGCTTCAAGCGTTCGGATAATTTGACGCGCTCTTTTGAGTTCATTTGTAAGCTCTTGAATTTCAGACATATCATGAATAACGCCAACGCTGCCTTTTAATTTTCCATCAACAATAACGGGTGCAACATTCACAACTACGTCTCTTTTACTCGGACCGAGCCTCATCCTTACACCTCGAACAGGACGCCTTGTTTGCAGCACCTTCATGTGCATACTGTCTCCTTCAGAGATATCGGCAGTCGCGGGCTGACCAATAATATCCGTCTTTTTTAAACCCGTAATTCTCGTATAAGCAGGATTAATTAAAATCCCTCTTCCTTCTTCATCCACAACCGAAATAGCTTCTTCAGAAGATTGAATAATAGCTTGAAGCATAGTTTGTACTTCTTTTAAGTTCGTAACTTCTTCTGCCAATCCGACAACGTCCGTAATATCTTTAAAAATCGAAAAGGCCCCAAACAGCTCTCCATTCTCGTCGAGTATTGGTATTCTAGTCGTAATTACCTTGCGTCCGCTATCTAACACAAATTCACTATTTTGATCAATCGTTTTTGTATGAAGAACATCAACAAGTTTACTATTTGGAATGACTTTATGAAGATGCTTACCAATTACATCTCTGTGTGAAAAGTTCGTCAAACGCTCGGCACTTTGATTAAATAGCGTAATATATCCATTCCTATCAATCACGACCATCGCATCATGAGCCGCGTTAAAAATAAGATCATATTTATACGATTCTTGCTTTAACCGCTGAATTAACTCTTCTTTTTCCTCCATCAGATTGGCCATAATTTCAGCAACCAATCCCGGCACTACCAGTGCATCAGCGGGTTTGCTTCTTTGCAATTGTTGAAAGACGCCTTGTTTACCTGTTGTTTCAACAATGACATCGAGCTGCTTTGTCATATAAGGCTCCCAATTCATTCCGGTTGAAATATCTTGTTCTTGCGCATGCAAAACAGCCGGCGCGTTAGCTCGTACGTCTACTACACCAATCACTTTCATAAATTCTGTTTCCAACAAGATTTTCAGAATAGCTAATCCGCCTTTTCCTCCTCCAACAATCAACACATTTTGCATATTTTTTCACCTTTTCTACTTAATATGTACATATTCCGTGCAAAATATTGCATATACCTATCATATAAAAAAAGAAACGCTCTTGACAATTTATTTAGTTCTTTTATGATTCAAGTATAACGGTTTGTTAATGTAAACGCATTCATTTTAAAAAAAGAGAAGAGAAAGGAGCAGTTATGGTTCGAATTATCGCACTGCTAATCTTACTTATTCCTGGTATACTCGCTGGCTATGGCATTAAACTTATGAGAGATATGATTTTTGGCATCCTGCAATCCCCGTTCCCTTCTTTATTTTTGCAATTTTCAGTCGGTCTTCTATTATTTTTAATCGGCCTTGGATTTGTTGCTGGCTTTATTCTGCACAGAGACCGCAAGCGAAACAAAGTTCAAAACAGATTTCAAAAAGATAAAAAAACATCGCATTAATGCGATGTTTTTTTACGAAAAGCGCCCTCCAAATTGCTTCACCATTTTTTCTGGATAATCGGTAATAACGGATTCACATCCATATTTTCGAAGCTGCTCAGCTACTTTTACATCATTTACTGTGTAAGGTCGCACTGGAATTTGACAATCTTTTGAAGCGGCTACATTTACTTCATTAACGGTACGCTGATTAGGGTGAAGAGCTTTTGCGCCAAGATGCTGCGCATATACCCAAGGCTCATACATCGGATAAGAATATAAAATAGCTGTTTCAATCGTAGAATCCAGAGAACCAATTCGGGCTAAGCTGTTATGATTAAAAGATGAAATCATCGTTCGATCCTTCATCTTGTATAAATAAATTAAATCCAAGACTTTCATTTCCAAGTATGGATAGTCAAATATATTGTTTTTCAACTCAATATTTACGCTAATTCCTTCACTTAAAGCCCACTCCATTACTTCATTTAACGTGGGGATTTTACATACTCCATACTTTTTTTTGAACTTATAGCTCGCATCTAATTTTTGTAAATCTTGATACGTAAAATCTTTTACATACCCTTTTCCATTCGTCGTTCGATCTACTTTTTCATCATGAATTACAGCAAGTTCTCCATCCTTTGTCATATGCACATCAAGTTCAATTCCATGTGCTCCAACTCTCGCTGCTTCTTTGAAGGAAATCATCGTATTTTCAGGAAACGTTCCAGCTGCGCCGCGATGACCTATTACAAACATACTTGCTCAACTCCTCTATTATCACTTATTATTAACTTTAGCATTACTTAATAGTGAAAGCACGAATTTACTGTTTATACTTTTTTACTTTCATTACTTTATATGCAAAAGGAGGTCGTTGTGTATGAGACCACTGCAAATTTCACCGGATACAGCCGTAAAATTAGCGGAACAATTAAATATCCCTCTCGAGCAATTAATGCATATGCCTCAGCATATTTTGCTGCAGAAACTTGCTGAATTAAATGCGAGCGAAGATAAAAAAGGATCTGAATAACAGATCCTTTTTTCTTTCGAATTTTCATTTCCAAAAATAGTATTACCTTATCACTTCATTCCCCATAACATATATTAGAATATTTAATAATATAAATGTATTTTTAAAAATGCTTTTAAATAAGTAATTTAATACTTTTTTGTGTATATTTAATTATTTTTTGATTTTTCCATATAATTTCATTGACGAAATTATTGTTTTTCTACTAAAATAAAAATACATTATATTTATTCCAGTACTTATATTCTGATTTTTTGATCAATTCAAAAAAAAGAATTAAATAGTATGAGAAAAATTTAGGGGGACTTCATTATGCAAGCAGCTGTACAACACGAAAATCAGCAGCCAAATGGGTCTAGGAAAAAACATCCTCCTGGACTGTACTTATTATTCGCTACTGAGGCATGGGAAAGGTTTAGTTATTATGGAATGAGAGCCATTCTGGTTCTTTATTTAACTGCTACCGCTGCTCAAGGTGGACTCGGGGTAGATAAAGCAACTGCACTGAGCTTATATGGAACATTCACTAGTGCTGTTTACATTACGCCAATGATTGGCGGATATTTAACAGACCGCTTCCTCGGAAGAAGGTTAGCCATCACTATCGGTGGTGTGATTATGGCACTTGGGAATTTTTCCATCTTCATTCACCAAAGTGTAGCCGCTTTGTATATCGGACTTGCTTTATTAATTATCGGAAACGGATTTTTCAAACCAAATATCTCCACATTGGTCGGAGATCTGTATGAAGAAAATGATCCTCGCCGTGACGGTGCTTTTACCATTTTTTATATGGGTATTAACTTTGGTGCATTTTTCGCACCGTTAGTTGTTGGATTAATGAGTTACAAATACGGATTTTTAACAGCAGCTATTGGAATGGTTGTTGGACAAATTTTATTTAACCTACTGGCTAATCGCTACTTAGGTGATATCGGGAAAGAGCCTACAGGAAAAGTTCACGCAGCGGCATCTCAAACATCAACTGCTCCGCTGACAGTACGAGAAAAGAAAAGAACGGTTGCTATCGTTATTCTAGCCTTCGTTGTTATTGCTTTCTGGACAGCTTTTGAACAGGCTGGAAGTTCTTTAACGCTATATGCTCAAGATCAAATTAATCGTCAAATAGGTAGTTTCACGGTTCCAACAGAGTGGTTCCAATCATTGAATCCGCTGTTTATCATGATTTTAGCACCAATTATGTCACTAGTTTGGTACAAGCTAGGAAATTCAAAACGCGGTGATTTCAAAACGCCAACAAAAATGGGTATGGGACTTGTAACAGTCGGATTAGGATTCTTAATTTTAATTCCGGCCGTTATGTATACTGGTAATGATCCAGCTTTAAAAGTAAATATCCTGTTCATGATTTTCACTTACTTCCTGCACACGCTAGCTGAGCTTATGATTTCGCCAGTAGGGTTGTCTATGGTAAGTAGACTAGCTCCATTAAAGCTTGCTTCTCTTTTAATGGGCGTATGGATGGCAAGCTCTGCTGTCGCTAATAAGCTAGCGGGTGTTCTTGCATCTTATACACAGTCTTTAGGTTATTTCGATATCTTCAGCTTAATCGGAGCTGTAACAATTGTACTTGGAATTATTGTTCTGTTCCTTTCAAAACCGATTGCTAAATTAATGGATTAAAAAAAGCAGCCTTTTCTGAAGGCTGCTTTTTTTATAATTTACTCATCCATATCCCATTTAAAATATGGAGATAAATTTTTTAATGCATCTTCTAAATCTTTTTTCAAGTACAAAACCCTCATAACAATTAAATAAATTATTTCAATAAAATACACCACTATGGATATGAAGAAAAACAAGATGCACGTTCCATTAACCTCAATATTTTCACCTCTTAAAACAAAATAAAAAGACCAATGAATGATTAAAATTCATCGGCCCTGCAGTAGAAAGTTTATTGGTTTTCAGTTTACTATCTAGTGTAAATTCCAAAAGTTTATCGGCATGTACTCTGTATTACAAAAGGTATAAACTCACTCAAAACCCCGTAATTCCAGCAGTCCTATCCCTTTCAACTCGCTTTATGTTCAAGGCGTAATTTATCCGCAACCATGGCGATAAATTCACTATTTGTCGGCTTCGCTTTTGACATGCTGACAGTATATCCGAATAATGAAGAAATGGAATCAATGTTTCCTCGGCTCCATGCTACTTCAATGGCATGACGAATGGCGCGCTCAACGCGGCTTGCCGTTGTATTATATTTTTTTGCAATATCAGGATACAGTACTTTTGTAATCGACCCAAGCAGCTCAATATCCTTATATACCATTGAAATGGCTTCTCTCAAATACAAATAGCCTTTGATATGAGCAGGTACACCAATTTCGTGAATGATGCTCGTAATGCTTGCATCTAAATTTGCTGGTTTGCTGTCGCGATGTGAACGCATGGAAGAAGATGAACGTTGCATAAATGAAGATGTTTGTCCGCTAACTTGACGAATATGATTCACTAAGTTTTCCATATCAAACGGTTTTAGAATAAAATAAGCAGCTCCTAAATCCACCGCTTTTTTCGTTACGTCTTCTTGACCAAATGCTGTTAGCATAATGACATTTGGATAATTTTCTTTTTTCATTTCTTTTAACTGACCTAAAACTGCTAATCCATCTAGATGCGGCATAATAATGTCTAATACAAGAACATCCGGATTTTTATCTTTTAAAATGGATAAACACTCTTGTCCATTGTAAGCTACTCCGATTACTTCCATGTCTTCTTGCTCTGAAATATAATCTTCAAGCAAACCAATTAGTTCCCGATTATCATCAACCAAGCATACTTTAATTTTTTTCAATGCAGCTTCCTCCTCAGTCCTTTATGTTATACGTCGTTTCCTACGTGTCTCTATTCTTTATTCTAAAGGACAAATTCGACAATGCAACATTATTTCCTTTATTTTTTTAGAAAAAAGTCTTTTAAATGGAATTTATTCGGTTTTCTCTTATTTTCTTTGTTTTTCGACGTTTTTCTCGTACATTTACGACAATAATTTTTATCAAAAAAAGCGAACTAATGACAACATTAGCTCGCTTTTTTTCGATTATTTTTATAAATATCAATTCCTGCTTCGTTAAGCATCCATTCAATATGGACACCATAACCCGAGGTAGGATCATTTACAAAAACATGGGTAACCGCTCCAACGACTTTACCGTTTTGAATAATCGGGCTCCCGCTCATTCCTTGAACAATTCCACCTGTTTTCTTTAGCAATTTAGGATCTGTAATTTTAATAACCATTCCTTTAGTAGCCGGAAACTTTTGAGGTATAGTACTCATAATTTCAATATCAAATTCTTCCACTTGATCATCATCTACTACCGTTAGAATTTTAGCTGGTCCTTCTTTTACTTGATGAGATAGGGCAATTGGCATTGCTTTATCCATTATTCCGTTTTCCATCGTTGAAGACAATTTTCCAAAAATACCAAAAGGACTATTTCGTGTAATATTTCCAATGATTTGTCTATCTTCAGAAAACCTTGCTAGCTTTTCACCGGGAACGCCGTTAGAACCTTTTTCAATTGATGTAACGGTCGAACGGACAATTTGTCCATCTTCTACTACGATTGGCTTTTTTGTATCCATATCCGAAATAACGTGGCCTAAAGCGCCGTATTTTTTAGATTTTGGATCATAAAAAGTCATTGTGCCAATTCCTGCAGCTGAATCACGGATGTATAAACCAATTCTGTACGCATAATCTTGCTTATCTTTTAACGGATACAGCTTAGTTTCAAACTGCTTTTTTTCTCTTAAAATATGCAGATTTAATGGTTCACCCGTTTTTCCTGCCTGCTGAATAAACGGTGTAATATCACTCATTTTTTCAATGGTTTTACCATTAATCTTCGTAATCATATCTCCAACTTGAATACCCGCAATTTCGCCAGGAGATCTTTTACCTTTTGCTGTATCTACCTGATGATAGCCTACAACAAGAACACCTTTTGAATTTAATTTCACACCGATTGATTGTCCACCTGGAATGACTTTAAAATCAGATAATACCTGCACGTCTACACGCTTTACAGGAATACCGGCCAAATGAAGCATCAACTCTTCTTTGCCTACCTGTTTGCCTGCTACAGTCAGCTTCGCCTTGTTACTTGTTACATCGTAAACAGGTGATGAAGCTTCTACGCTAAGCGGTAATGTCGTATTAATTTTTTCTTTTTGCTGTTCAAATAAGACGATTTGTTTTGGAATGTGTATATATTGTTGCACAACTGGAATAAACCCTACAAAGATGAACGAAACAAGGAGAATCGCACCAATTATATGTCTGTATCGATTTTGCATGTTTTCACTCTCCTCGCTTCCTCGCCTAAATGGCTACACATTTAATTTAGCCTTCTTAGAGCGCATTTATAACAGAAGTTCAGAGAAAAATGAAAAGAAGTGCAAGGAAACATTTTCAGTTCCTCCATTTTGTATAAAAAAACACCTCTAACACATACTGTTACGTGTTAAAAGGTGTTTTTTTAAATGGTGTGCTTCATCTTATCCGCTAAATCTAAAAGCTCTTTGGCATGTTCCTTCGTTAAGCTTGTAATTTCAGCTCCTGCAATCATTCGACCAATTTCTTTTACTTTTTCATCAAGAGTTAATGGAAGAACAGATGTCGTTGTACGATCACCTTTTATCTCTTTAGCAATAAAGAGATGAGTATCTGCCATCGCTGCTACCTGAGGCAGATGAGATATACAGAGAACTTGTGAATCAACAGAAATAGCATGTATTTTTTCACCGATCGATTGAGCTACTCTTCCACTTACGCCTGTATCAACTTCATCAAAGATAATGGACGTCACGCCTTGATGCTTAGAGAAGATGCTCTTTAACGCCAGCATAATTCTTGACAGTTCTCCTCCTGATGCTACTTTTGCAAGAGGCTTTAAAGGTTCACCAGGATTGGTAGAAATATAAAATTCTACGTTGTCAATGCCGTCTTTGGTGAATTTTATTCTTTCTCCATTTAATTCAACGTCATTTTTACCTGCATTTACAACAGAGAATTTAATTTGAAATACGGTCTTAGCCATATACAGTTCTTGAAGCTCATGATGGATGCTGTCCGTTAACTCTTGAGCAAGTTTTTTTCGAATAGCTGAAACGTTATTAGCTTCTACTAATAAATCCTGTGCTACACTGTTTAACTGTTCTTTGATCTTGCTCACATGCGTATCTCGATTTTCAATACGATCAATTTCATCTTCAATTTGCGCTGCATATTCTAGAATTTCATCTACACTTTGACCATATTTACGCTTTAAGTGATTAATTTCATTTAAACGCGCTTCAATAAAGTCTAAGCGTTTGGGATCAAATTCTAATAAATCAAGCTGCTGACGAATTTTATAAGATGCGTCTTCTAGCTGATAGAAGCTCGATGAAATGATCTCAGAAATTTCGGCATAGTTTTTTTCCAGTGACGAAATATCCTCCGTATGATTCATTGCTACGCCTACCCAATCTAAACCTTGATGTTCACCGTGCAGCGCATTGTACGCATCGTTTAGCGACGTATAGATCTTTTCAAAGTTAGAAATCTTCAAACGCTCTTCATTTAGTTCCTCGTCTTCGTTCAGCTGCAAATTTGCCGCTTTGATTTCATCTAATTGAAATTGAATAAGATCGAGGCGATGTGCCATCTGCTGTTCATTTTCAGTTAATTGATCGAGCTGCTTTTTTAGCGATGTATACCTAGAAAATACCTCTCGATACTCCGTCAAAGCCTCTTCTACTTTTTCTCCTCCATATTGATCAAGAAGAGTTAAGTGACGATCTTGATTCATTAAATCTTGGTGCTCGTGCTGTCCATGTATATCAATTAACGTCTGTCCGACTTCACGTAGGATAGCTAACGTTACGAGCTTACCGTTGATGCGACAAATACTTTTCCCATTTGTAGTGATATCTCGGCGAAGCACAATCATTCCATCTTCCACTTCCAAACCGACTTGTTTGGCTTTTTCGTGACTCGGATGCTGTTCTTCATCAAATAAGAAAAGTCCTTCAATTTCGGCTCTGTCTGTTCCGTGGCGTACAAACTCGGAAGAGCCTCTTCCACCTACTAACAATGAAATGGCATCAATAATAATCGATTTCCCCGCTCCTGTTTCGCCTGTTAATACCGTTAAGCCTTTTTCAAATGAAACAGAAAGTTCATCAATAATCGCAAAGTTTTTAATGGATAATTCAGCTAACAACCTGCTTCACTCACCTTTATAACATTTCTAAGAATCGGTCTGATATAATTTGCGTATCTTCAGGAGTACGGCAAATAATCAAACATGTATCGTCTCCACAAATTGTTCCTAATATTTCATCCCAGTCCAAATGATCAATTAATGCGCCAATCGCATTTGCATTTCCCGGTAATGTTTTCATCACCAACATATGCCCAGCTGAATCAATTTTTACAAATGCGTCCATAAGAGAGCGCTTTAACTTTTGTAAGGGATTAAAACGCTGATCTGCAGGCAAGCTGTATTTGTATCGACCGTCCATCAAAGGCACTTTGACTAAGTGCAGTTCTTTAATATCACGAGAAATTGTTGCCTGTGTTACATTAAAACCTTGGTTTTTTAAAATATCTACCAATTCATCCTGTGTTTCAATATCATTATTCGTGATAATATCACGAATTTTAATATGTCTTTGCCCTTTATTCATGTTGGCACCTCACATTAATATGTAATCTTCTTTTTGTTTTGTTGTTTATAAGTCTTTCACTAATTAAGTATCATAATGTGTTCAACTTGATTATGCACCTTTTGTATAAAGAGTCATAATCAAATCGCCAATGCTAAGTCTTTGCTTAACATTGGCCATTATTACTTTTTCTCTTTTAACGTCTTATGTGCTTCTTCGACTACTTCACGCACAGTAAGCGGAGCTTGATTTTTACCAAGTTCACGCTCGCCTTTCCAGCGCAGGTGGAGAAGAAATTCGATATTTCCATCTCCTCCCGTTATCGGTGAATAAGACATGTTATATACATCGTATCCTTGACGAAGCGAGAAATCCACCATGCCTTGAAGAACTTCTTCATGCACTTTTGAATCACGCACGATTCCTTTTTTCCCAACTTGCTCTCTTCCAGCCTCAAACTGTGGCTTAACGAGCGCAACAACATCGCTGTGTGGAACAAGAAGTTTTTTTAACACAGGAAGAATGAGTCTTAAGGAAATAAATGATACATCAATAGAAGCGAATTCAGGCAAGCCTCTTGATAAATCAGATGGCGTCACATAACGGAAATTTGTTCGTTCCATTACTTCTACTCGTTCATCTTGACGAAGCTTCCAAGCTAGCTGATTATAGCCTACGTCTAGCGCATAGGACATCTTCGCTCCATTTTGAAGCGCACAATCAGTAAAGCCTCCAGTAGAAGAACCAATATCAATCATGATTTTATCCGCTACATGGACATTAAATTCTTTAATCGCTTTTTCAAGCTTAAAGCCGCCTCTGCTGACGTAAGGCATCACTGCACCTTTAATTGTCAGCGGCGTATCGCGTTCAATTTTCTCTCCCGGCTTATCCAAACGGACTTCATTCGCATAGACAAGTCCTGCCATCACTGTACGCTTTGCTTTTTCTCTTGTTTCAATCAAACCTCGTTCTACTAATAATACATCTACTCGTTCTTTTTTTGTCACTTAACTTCAAGCCTCTTTTGTGTTGGTGTTACGAGTTTTTTAACTCGATTTATAATCTCTTCTTTGGTTAATCCAATTTCTTCTAAAAGTTTTGTTACGCTGCCGTGCTCGATAAAGCGATCTGGAATCCCCATACGTTCAACGCGCGTATCATAATAGCCGTGCTCTGATGCAAACTCTAACACCGCGCTTCCAAAACCGCCTTGAAGTACCGCTTCTTCTACCGTAATTACAGGCTTACTAGTTTGGAAAATCTCATGAAGCATTTTTTCATCCAGCGGTTTAATAAAACGAGCATTTACCACTTTGACGCTGATTCCTTGCTTCTCAAGTTCTGCTGCTGCATCCATCGCCATTGAAATCGTTGTACCAAACGTTAAAATGGTTGTATCTGAACCTTCTTTTAATACGTCCCATGTACCGATCGGAATGTTTTTCAGTTCTGAATCTAGTTCAACACCTAATCCGTTTCCTCTAGCATAGCGCATAGCAATCGGACCTTCTTCATAAGTCAAAGCAGTGTGAACCATGTGCTGGCCTTCATTCTCGTCTTTTGGCATCATAATAACAAGGTTAGGCAAATGACGTAAGAATGCAATATCAAACACGCCTTGATGCGTTTCACCATCAGCACCTACTAGCCCAGCGCGATCAATCCCAATAAATACATTTAGCTTCTGACGGCAAATATCATGAACCACTTGATCGTATGCACGCTGTAAAAACGTAGAATAAATAGCTAAAAAGGGCTTCATATTTTGAGTTGCAAGACCCGCTGCCATTGTTGTTGCATGCTGCTCTGCAATCCCAACATCAAACATGCGATGCGGAAACTCTTTTTGAAATGCTTCGAGTTTTGAACCCACAGGCATTGCTGGCGTTACGGCTACAATACGATCATCTTCCCTAGCCATCTTCAATACCGTATCACTTACTAGTTTACTCCAAGCAATCGGAACATTTTTGTCTTTAATAAAGTCACCGGACTCAATTTTGTAAGGGCCTGTACCATGCCATGCTCCGCTTTTATCGCTTTCCGCCGGCAAGTACCCTTTCCCTTTTTTCGTAATAACGTGAATCAGTACCGGACCTTTTGTTTTCTTTGCATATTGTAACGTTTCCAATAAATCATCATAGCTATGGCCATCAACCGGGCCTAAATACGTAAAGCCAAGGTCTTCAAAGAACATGCCTGACACGACCATATACTTTAGGCCATCTTTTACACGTTCTGCCGTTGCCGCAAGCTTACCGCCTACTGCAGGCACTTTTTTCAGCAAGACTTCAAGCTCATCTTTTACCCAGTTGTATTTGCCTGCCGTGCGCAAACGTCCTAGAATACTGTGTACAGCCCCCACGTTAGGAGCGATAGACATTTCATTGTCATTTAAAATAACGGTCATATCCGTTTGCTCGTGCCCGATGTGGTTAAGCGCTTCAAGAGCCATACCACCTGTTAAAGCTCCGTCACCAATGATAGGAACAATATGAGCTTTTGTTTTTTGCAAATCTCTTGCAGCAGCCATTCCCATTGCGGCTGAAAGAGATGTAGAACTATGTCCCGTTTCCCATACGTCATGCTCACTTTCGTCACGCTTTGGAAAACCGCATAATCCTTTATATTGACGGATTGTATCAAACTCTCCCGCTCGTCCTGTTAAAATTTTATGGACATACGACTGATGCCCGACGTCCCATAAAAATTTATCTTTTGGGCTGTCGAACACTTTATGGAGTGCAAGCGTTAACTCAACAACCCCCAAATTCGGCCCTATATGACCACCAGTTGCAGAAAGCTTTGTAATTAAAAAACGACGAATCTCTTCACTTAGTTCTTCTAATTGTGTTACTGACATTTTCTTTAAAAACTCAGGATTTTTTATCGTTGTAAGATCCAAGGTGGATCACTCACTTTCGTACTTGTTATAAAGTTACCTTAATACATTGTCTATTGTTTTATACGTATAGTCAATTTTTAGTATTTCCTTATTACTTACAATACCTTTGATATTCTATCAGTAAACCAGTGATATTCAAAGGAAAACAGTGAAAAAATAGCCGCTAACACAAATGTGATAACGGCCACCAAGATATTGTATATGTCTTTCAAACCTATGCACTACGCTTTTATACAGTAGTAAAATTATTATAGCATAGCCCCTATTGGGACTCAATCTTATTTTACTGTATCACTCAAAAAAACCTGACAGAAATCGTCATTAACTATCACGTTTTGCTATATATAAACAAATTTCTTCTAGTAATCCGTGCTTAATTTGAGCTTGACGTAACGAGAGAAGTGCTTGTTCAACATGATACTGTAACTTTTCTTTGGCCGCTTCCATACCTAACAAAGAAGGATATGTCGTTTTTTCATTTTCTGTATCACTGCCAATTGGCTTTCCTAATTTTTCTTCAGACCCTTCCACATCCAAGATATCATCTTGAATTTGAAACGCTAACCCTACATGCTTACTGAATTCTTCTAATAATCCTTGCTGTAGAGGCGTAGCTTTTGCAAGAATAGCTCCTGCTTTTACACAAAACCCTAGCAGCTTCCCCGTTTTGTGAAGGTGAATATATTCAAGCTCGTCTAGCGTGAGCTGCTTTTTTTCCCCTTCCATATCCGCAACCTGTCCGCTGATCATACCTTCTGTTCCGCTTGCTTTTACCAGTTCTGTAATGAGCTGAAGCTTCATATGTGATGTAATCTCAGGATGTGCCGCTTCAGAAATGAGCTGAAAGCTATTTGTTAAAAGAGCATCTCCAGCTAATATAGCCGTTGCTTCGCCGTACACCTTGTGATTCGTTGGTTTACCTCTTCTTAAGTCGTCATCATCCATGCTAGGTAAATCATCGTGAATGAGAGAATATGTATGAATCATTTCCACTGCACATGCTGTTTCTAATCCCATGCTCTCGTCTTTTCCAAACGCATGTAGCGTTGCAAACAACAGCACTGGGCGAAGTCGCTTTCCTCCTGCAGTAAGCGAGTAAAGCATGGATTCCTTTAAGTTAACCGGAGCATGTAATGCTTTTACCACTTCAGGCAAGCGTGTTTCTACTCGATCTTTTGTAAAAGAAATATACTCTTTTAAATTCATTTCATTCACCATCACTCTTCCTCCTGTACCGAGAATGGCTCAAGCGTTCCGTCTTCACGTAAAATAGTTTCCATTTGCTTTTCAATATGCTGAAGACGATCGTGACAGAATTTTGAAAGAGTCATTCCTTCTTGGAATTGTTGAATTGCTTCTTCTAAAGGCACGTCGCCTTCTTCTAGCTTGTTTACGATGGTTTCTAACTGCTCCATCGCCTCTTCAAACGTATACTCTTTATTTGTCGCCATTTTTCATCGCTCCTCTATTTTCGAAACTTCACACTGCAACTGTCCATCGGTCAAACGAACGTTTACCACATCGCCTTTGGATACTTGTTTGGTTGATTTAATTAACTCTTTTTCTTTATCGTATACTAAGCTGTAGCCTCTTTCCATTGTTTTTAATGGACTAAGCGTATGTAATTTTGACGTTGCCGTTGCAAATAAAAGCTGTTTTTGCTTTAGCAGCTGCTGCATCTCTTTGGTCAGCATTTTCGTCAGCTGCTGTTGACGCTCCGCCGCTTTCGTTAACTGATGCTCGGGGTGATTGCGCAACAAAGCGGCTGTTAGTTGCTCGTAGTTCGTCCGTTTATGTTCAATGTACCTTCTGCCTTCACGATAAAAACGCTCCATCAACTGATCTAACTGCTGCTCTTTTTGCTCGACCAACTTTTGAGGATAACGAAAAGCATATGATTTCTGGGATCGTTCAAGCCTGCGGCTACTAGACTGAAGCATTTCTTTCATCGAACGAAGAAGACGGATATTTCGCTGAGTCAATCTTTCTGTAATTTCACTGATATGAGGTACAGCCAATTCCGCAGCACCCGTTGGAGTAGGAGCGCGAAGATCTGCTACAAAATCTGCAATTGTAAAATCGGTTTCATGTCCAACCGCTGAAATAACAGGAATATTAGAAGTGAAAATTGCACGAGCAACGCTTTCTTCGTTAAAAGCCCAAAGCTCTTCAATTGACCCACCACCGCGGCCAACAATTAATACGTCTGCTTCTTTACGACGGTTTGCTTCTTCAATTGCCTTAATGATAGACGGTGCCGCATTCACTCCTTGAACAAGAGCGGGCATAACAATAATGTTCGCGTTATATCTGCGCTTTAATGTCGTAATAATATCACGTACGGCTGCTCCAGTTGGAGATGTAATAACACCTATTGTTGTTGGATACTTCGGCAGTTTTCGTTTCCTAGCAGGATCAAATAAGCCTTCTTTTTCCAGCTTTTTTTTCAGCTGTTCGTAGGCCAAGTATAAGTTTCCAACGCCGTCAGGCTGCATTTCTTTTACGTACATTTGATAATTTCCGCTTGGTTCATAAACCGAAATTTCAGCTCGAATGAGCACATTCATTCCTTCTTCAGGCTGAAAATTAAGCTGCCGGTTATGCCCAGCAAACATAACGGCTGCGATACGAGCATTTTGATCTTTCAAGGTGAAATACATATGTCCCCGACTATGACGTTTAAAGTTAGAAATTTCTCCTTTAATCCATACATCTTGCATGTGAGGGTCTACATCAAACTTGCGCTTAATGTATCGTGTAAGAGCCGTAACGGTTAGATAACGCACTTCACTCATCATTTTGCCTCCTTTGCAGTCACCCTCTCCCCTTTATATAAAGGAGAGAAGCATTTTGGTCACTTGATTTGGCAAGATGCACCTTTATTTAGATAAAGTTGTTAACACTTTAGACAATACGCCATTGATAAACTTGCTTGATTGATCATCGCCAAACGTTTTCGCTAATTCAATCGCTTCATTTAACGTAACGCTCGTAGGAATTTCTTCTTCATACTTCATTTCGTATACGGCAATACGTAGGATAACGCGGTCTACAGTGGCTACACGATCTAACGTCCATTTTTCTAAATGATTGCGTAAAAGTTCATCAATTTCTTGCTGATGTTCAACCACACCTAGCACGAGACTTTCTAAAAATTGATCAGACTTTTCATTTTGTACAACATTTCCGATTGCCTCCATTGGCTCGGTCTGCCCTAAATCATGCTGAAATAGTGCTTGTAATGCTTTTTGGCGTGCTGTATGTCTTTTCATTATTTTTGCTCCTTTATTTATCTTCTTCAACTAGTATACCTAGATAATAGCATAGTTTATAAAACGATACTTCATTGTTCTTATACGAAGTTTGTAGAACACGAAAAAGACCGTCTTTATGACGAGACAGTCTTTTTCACTTTACCATAGCTTGTGTTGAAAAGGAACAAGTAATCATACGTTATTCCATTTTAGCAACAGCCGTTAGGTAAACGTTTGTTTTATTCAACTTCTTCAATATCAGTTTTTTGCGTATCAAACTGAATCCCTACGATATGAATGTTTACTTCATCGAGATCAATAGCTGTCATATTTTTAAGGGCTTGACGAATGTTATCTTGTACTTGTTGCGCTACGTTTGGAATAGACACCCCAAACTTCATCATACAAAATACGTCTACTTTTATCCCGTTTTCTGTTAAGTCCACTTTTACACCTTTACCGTGGTTTTTCTTTCCTAGTTTCTCCACAACGCCAGCTGCAAAATTTCCTCTCATTGCAGAAACGCCTTCTACTTCAGAAGCAGCAATACCCGCAATGACTTCAATAACCTCAGGAGCAATTTCTACTTTGCCAAGAGAATTTGGGTGTTCTTCCATTTCTAATACATGATTTTCATTCATGTACAGCACCTCCTATAGTTTATATTATACTAAGAATTCATTACGTCATATAGCTCAAGAAACTTCGTGTTGAATTCACCACTAACAAATTTTTCATGATTTAATAGTTTTTGGTGAAAAGGAATAGTGGTCGCAACGCCGTCGATAACAAATTCATCTAACGCGCGCTTCATTCGTTCAATAGCTTCCTCACGAGTTGGCGCATGAACAATCAATTTAGCCACCATTGAATCATAGTAAGGCGGGATTGCATAGCCCGGGTATGCAGCAGAGTCTACGCGCACTCCGTAGCCACCTGGCGGCAAGTACATTTGAATCGTACCTGGTGATGGCATAAAGTTTTTCTCTGGGTTTTCTGCGTTGATTCGGCACTCAATTGCCCATCCGTTAAATGTCACTTCTTCTTGCGTAAACGGTAAAGTTTCACCATTTGCCACTTTGATTTGTTCTTTAATTAAGTCAACTCCCGTCACCATCTCTGTAACAGGGTGTTCTACTTGGATACGCGTATTCATTTCCATGAAGTAAAATTTGTTTTCACGGTAATCATAAATGAATTCCACTGTTCCGGCTCCTGTGTAATTAACGGCTTGAGCGGCTTTAACAGCAGCATCGCCCATTAATTCACGCGTTTTTTCGTCTAATGCTGGAGAAGGCGTTTCTTCAATTAATTTTTGAAGACGGCGTTGAATCGAGCAATCACGCTCTCCTAAATGTACAGTATTCCCATGAGAATCAGCCAACACTTGGATCTCAACGTGACGGAAATCCTCAATGAACTTTTCAATGTACACACCAGGGTTACCGAAAGCTGTAGCAGCTTCTTGCTGTGTAATTGCAATACCTTTAATAAGCTCTTGTTCATTTTTCGCAACGCGGATTCCTTTTCCTCCGCCTCCTGCCGTTGCTTTAATAATAACAGGATAGCCAATATCATTAGCGATCGACATACCGTCTTCCACTGACTCTACAATTCCAGTTGAACCAGGAACAATTGGGACACCGGCTTCACGCATTGTTTCTCTCGCTACGTCTTTTGTCCCCATTTTGTTAATGGCTTCAGGACTTGGTCCTACAAATGTAACGTTACACTCTCTGCATAGCTCTGCAAAATCAGCGTTTTCAGCTAAAAAGCCGTATCCAGGGTGAATGGCGTCACAGCCCGTTAGCATCGCAACGCTCATAATGTTTGTAAAGTTTAAATAGCTGTCTTTAGATGACGTTGGTCCAATACAATACGCTTCGTCTGCTAATTGTACATGCAAAGAATCGCGATCAGCTTGAGAATGAACAGCTACTGATTCTACACCTAACTCTTTACACGCTCGAATAATTCGAACCGCAATTTCTCCTCGATTCGCAATTAATAGCTTTTTAATCATATTTACCGCTCCTTATTCAGGCTTTACTAAGAAAAGAGGTTGACCGTATTCTACAAGTTGTCCATTTTCAACTAATACGTCAACGATTTCACCTTTAACTTCTGCTTCGATTTCATTAAATAATTTCATTGCTTCTACGATACATACAACCGAATCTTTTTGTACTTTATCTCCAGGAGTCACGTATACATCTGATTCTGGCGATGATGACCCATAGAATGTCCCTACCATCGGAGATGTAATTTTATGTAAGCTTTCATCAACCGCTGGGGCCGCTTGTTCTTCTTTTGGTTGAGCAGACTGTGCTGCTGGGGCTGGCGCTGGAGCCGCTGCTGCCTGCGGTGCAGGTGCTGCCGCTTGTTCAGGTGCCGAAACCACTACTTGCTGCGCTTGTTTGGAAACAATTGCGTCTTTTTTCTTCATCTTGATTTTGGAGCCTTCGTGCTCATAGGTGAACTCCTCGATTGATGATTGATCAACTAGTTTAATGATCTCACGGATCTCTTGAATTTTTAACATATTGAACACTCCTACCTCATGAAAATAGAATTCTCTACAATGTTAATAATACGACAGATGGCTACAGCCATTCAATTCGTTTGGCAAACATTAAAAAGAAGTTCCACTTACTCTATAATAACTTTTTAGCGTTATCGTTTTATAAATGGAAACATAGCTTTACAGATGACAACACTTATGAAAACATTTGTCACCTAGTACTAATATAAGATTATGAAACCTATTATAACCGAAGTAAAAAAAGAAAGCCATGTTAAAATTTTTACCGTATCGCTTAGATTTTAGTCATTTCATAAAAAAAGAAGTGTAAACAACCCCAATTTACGGCTGTTTCACACTTCTTTTATTCCCTTTATTTAGTTGGCTGAAACTCTACCGCTACTTCTTTTGGACCCATTTCTTTTTTGACTAGCTGAATGATTTGATTTGCTTTTGTTTTTGAGTGTTTTTCTGTCTTAACCGTAATTTGTACTTGCTTTCCGTCTGCTCTTACTAGCGCGTCACTGTATCCTTTTGCTTTAATTAATGTTTCCAGCGTGGCTTCTTTTTCCCCGAGCTTTGATAATTCATCAATTTTATCCATCGCCTTGCTTACTTCCGCAGGCGTCACATTTTTTGATGCAGCTACTTCTTGATACTCTTCTTTTAATTGACTTCTTTCATCATTTAATTCCAAACGAAGCGCCGTAAATAGCTCATCGCTATCTGTGCTTGATACAACCGCTGATTCTTTTGCATTTTTAGCCGTTTCCTTCTTTACATCTTCTGCTGAGCCTTCAGTTTTTGAATCTTCTTTTGTTCCTGATTTCTCATCTGCTTGTTGTTTTGTATCTTCTGCAGGAGCCTTGTCATCAGCTTGCTTTTCGCTTTGTTTTTCATTGTCTACTAGCGCAACATTACTCTGAGGATTTTCTGGCGTTGTCATATAATATACCGATAACACAACAACTAAACTTAACATTGTTAATAACCAAACCGTTTGCTTTTTTAATAACATATTCATTTCCCCCTCATCCTTTTTTCGCTAATACTGCTACTCTATGACTTGGTATATCGAGCGCTCTTGTCACGGCTTCAATAATAGATTTCTTTACCTCGATATTATCAGCTCCTTTAGCGACAACTAACACGCCTCTTACTTTTGGCTTTTCGGTTTTAACTACAACAGGCTTTTCTTGTTCTCCACTTCTCACAATGACCAGCTGTTCGTCTGTTGAGGAATCTTCAACTTTACGAGTCCCTCCTTCACGGTCCGTTTCGTTGGTCGTTTGCGATTTTGTGACGCTGTTTTTTTCATATATTTTGGATTCTGTTGCATCTAGGTTCACAATTACTTTTACCTTACTTACGCCTCTAACTTGATCCAAAATATCTTTCAATTCTTCCTCATACCGCTCTTCATAACCTGTCATCGTTGTTGTCTTTTTGGAGCTAAAAGCGGGAACATCCTGTGATACCGGTGATGCGCTGGTTTCTTTGCTTGCACTCTTTAATAATCCGCCTGAATTCATAGATGTTGTGAGTGAGTTGCTAAATACCATAAAGATAACGCCTGCAGCTAGTAAAATGCCTATATACATTAACTTTGAAGGTTTCTTCGTAGTTGATGACTGTTTAAGTGAAAAGAACCGCTGAAAAAATGATGGGTCACCTTTTTCTGGCTTTTGACTCATTTCGTGTCTCCCTCCTCCATATTCACAACAACTTGGCCTTGTTTTACATCCCATTTTGCTGCTAAATAGTTGGATAATTTCTTGGATTCTGTTGGTTTGTTTGTTTCGATCGGTGTGGAGGTATCAATAGAAATAACTTTCACAGCTGAAACAACCTCGGAATCATCCGATGCTTTTTTACTTACGGCAACTGAAATGGATTTAATATTGTCAGCGGTAGGTTCGTCGTTCGGCTTTTTTGTTTCAATGTGAATTCGATCAATTGCTACACCATACTGATCCATCAACTCCTCTTTTACATCTGCCTCCATTTGGACAGCCATTTGTTCTAAAATATATGCACGTTGTGAAGCTTGTATTTCTTTTTTCTGATTTTCTATTGAATTTTCTACCTGCTGATCAGATCGAATAGATGATAAGCTAAGTGATTTCAGCATTTGATTAACATCCACTTTGAAAATTTGAAAAACGGGTGTAATAATGATCAGCATTAAAAGAAGTCCAACCACCAGCTTTGTATATTTTTGAAAACTAGAATTGGGCAACAGTAAATTAATAATGGTAGCTAATAAGATAAAAAGAACGATATTAGTAATCCACGTCGTTAAGGCCTGCAATTTCTTCACCTCACCATCATTGTGACGTTGCTCGCTGTAATGATGACCGTTAAACATAAGAAAAACATAAGCGAGACAACCGCAAGCGCCGCGAAAATATAGATGACGCTTTTGCTGATAATGCTCAAGCAGGAAATAACTGGTCCTCCTCCAATAGGTTGAAGAAGAGCTGCTGCTAGCTTATAGATAAAAGCGAGCGTTAACACTTTAATAGCCGGAAACGCGACGATTAACAGTAAGACTGCTACTCCAGCAATCCCTACTGAATTCTTTAATAGAAGCGAGGCACTGATGACTGTATCAGCCGCATCTGTGAATACACGTCCTACAACAGGTATAAAGTTCCCTGTAACAAACTTTGCCGTTCGAATTGTAATACCGTCGGCAACAGCTGAGGTGGCCCCTTGAACGGACAGCACTCCTAAAAAAACAGTTAGGAATATTCCGAGCACGCCAATGCTTATATTTCTCAACAGCTGAGCAAGCTGTGTAACCTTATGCTCATCTGAAATCGTACTCACAATGCTAAGCAGTGCTGAAAGAAAAAGCAGCGGCATCACTACGTATTGAATAAGCAAACCGCTTGTGTTCATTAAAAACAAAATCATCGGATGAAAAAAGGCTGCCGATACAACTCCTCCTGATGATGCCATTAAGGCAAGCAGCAGCGGCACCAGAGCTAAAATGAATTTGGTCATGGTCTCAATCGCTCCCGTTGCATAAGAGATAGCAATTTGAAAACTATTAAGAGCAATGATAATCAAAACCATATATACAAGCGCATACGCTACTTTACTTACGGTTTGCTGATTAAACGCACTTTGGAGCGTTTGCAAAAACACGCTAAAAACCGTTAGCATAATGAGCGTACCGAGGAGCTTTCCATTTGCTAATACTTCGTGAAATAAAAACTTTACAAGACCTCCTAGCCATTCTTTAAGAGAGAACTCTTTTTCTCCTTTTAAAAAATCGACTAAACTTCCCTTCTGACTCTCGGGTAAAAAGCCGCCGTATTGGGTAATAATATCGTCCCAAAACTGTTTGACTTCATCGATACCGAGCTTATCAATTTGTTCATTGACAAGTTCTTGCTGCTTCGGGGGTTCGGAAGCTTGTACATTTTCTGGAAAGAAAAAAAAGAGGAACAAAAGAAGAGCGAGTATATTCACTTTAAACGTCCACCGCTTCATTTCGTCACCTCATATTAAGTAAAATTAATTGGGCAGCATTGAAATAATTGTTTCAATAATGACCGTTAAAATAGGAATTGCCATGGAGAGAATCAGCACTTTTCCACCTAGTTCAATTTTAGAAGCAATGGCACCTTGCCCTGCATCTTTCGTAATTTGAGCACCAAATTCGGCGATATAGGCGATACCAATAATTTTCAAAATGGTTTCCACATAAATCATGTTAACGTGAGCATTAATCGACAGCCGCTCGACCATCTTAATAATCTCGTAGATTTGATCAATTAAAAAAAGAAAGATCACGGATCCCACGAATACAACAAGTAAAAAAGCAATAGGTGATTTATGTTCTTTTAAAATAAGAGCCAAAAACGTAGCTACTAATCCTAAGCCCACAATTTGAAGCATTTCAATGGCAACTCACCCCTCTACCCTTGAAATAAAAAAACCGATTTAATTTTTTGAAATAAGTCCTCTACAATCGAAGCAACCATAAATAAAATATAAATAAAACCGATGAGGGTAACCCAGTTCGCGTAATCTTTTTTTCCCATCTGTTCGAGTACGGTGACTAAAAAAGCTACGACGATACCAATCCCAGCAATCTGAAAAATGGTGTTCATATCAATTCCCACATTCAATCCTCCTCCATCGCTACATCAATAGAATGACCAGTAGCAACCCAGATAGAAAGCCTAAACTTTTAACCATTTTTTCATAGCGATTCTGCTTATCAACTGCATCTTGTTCTTCGCGTTCAAGATGATTCAGCGTCAGTAAGATATGCTTTTGCTGCGAATAACGATCATGCTGACCAAGCGTTTCACCAAATTGTTTTAAGATTTCTAGTTCTCCCGTTTTAAGTGCGGTTTGTTTCCAAAATTGGTCCAACGTCTTTTCCCAAGCTTCCTTGACACTTTCAGTACCTTCTTTTAATTTCATTGAAAACTCATTAAATAAAGAGGCCAAAGGATTAGGAAGCTGTAGAGATAACAAATGGGCAACTTCTTGAAGAGGCCGATTGCTGTACATAATTTCCGCTTCTAACGACCGCAGAGCCGTTTTTAATTGCCTGAGCTGCCTAGGTCTTGCACTAAGCTGCTTTGCAAACTCAAATCCTGTGTAAGTGGAAGCAAATAAGATAAAGATGGCACCAAACAGTTTCATACACCATCACCCTTTACTATTTTCAATAAGCGACTTTTCAGCGGACGTTTTCATGGAATTATAGTGCTCATCGTAGATAGCCTGAAGTGTTCCAGGACCTCGGCTGTTCGATAGCACAACATACCGTTTGAATACGTGAAGTTTCATTAAAGCTTGCAAAGTGGGACGCTTCATTAAATCGTCAATGTCATAGCCATGAACAGTCATGATGACACGAACGCCAGCATTAACCGCTTCAAGTACGGCCTTACAATCTTCTTCACTTCCAACTTCATCCACGATCAGCACATCGGGGCTCATGGAGCGAATCATCATCATCATGCCTTCAGCTTTCGGACAGCTGTCTAATAAATCCATTCTAGATCCGAATGTATGCTGAGGAACGCCTTTAACAGCCCCAGCAATTTCTGATCGTTCATCTACAATTCCCACTTTAAACGGAGGAATCTTAGAGCGCTCTATGCCAGTACTTATTACTCTAGCTAAATCGCGAATCATGGTTGTTTTTCCTGTTTGAGGAGGTCCTATAATGACCGTACTTTGCCAATAGCGATTGTATAAAAAAGGAATAAGCTGATTCGAAATACCAATCTTTTGTTTAGCAATCCGGATATTAAAGGATGATACATCTCGAATCACACGAACCTGTCCATTTTCCGTTACAACTTTTCCCGCTAGTCCAACCCGGTGCCCGCCTTCAATGGTGACATATCCTTTTTTCAATTCTTCTTCAATCATATAAATCGAAAACTGGCTTAATTTATTTAAGATAAATAAAGCATCTTCTGCACTTGGAAGATACGATTCGAAATATGGCTGATTGTTGATTGTAAATTCGACAGGTCTTCCTATGCGCACTCGAATTTCTTCTAGTACATGAGAATGGTTTGTGACATAAAATTCAACAGTCTTTTTTAAATTAGGCGGAAAGATTGCAAGTATTTCGTTTAACATATTCATCCCCTCATATTTGAACTCACTTCAATGTATTATAAGCTTGACCATTTTATGCCTACCTTTTATTTAAAAACACCGATTAAAATAAAGAGCACTCCTACTACAATCATGATTAATTTCCCAAAAGATAATTGATCAGCTACGGACACTAAACCTATGGTAAAAGAACTCACCATTACAATCGGACCAACAAGCGCTAACATTCCATTAATCATTAACGCTTTTTTCACATCATTGTTTGTGACAATTAAAATAGCGGCAATAAACTCAATAAATGAAGAAATAAATCGAAGGCACGCCATCGTCAATACCGTACCGTTTAAATGATCCAACCACTGCTTCATAAGCCCCTCCTATATCTCTGCGTTGTTTAGTACAACCTATGCAAAATAAAGAAGAGTTAGCACAAAAAAACACACAAAAAAGGCAGAGAATGATTCTCTGCCTTTTTTGTGTGTTTGCTTGCTTACACGACCGAATTACGCGCGTGATACGTAGCTGCTATCTGTTGTGTTGATAATTAATACGTCGCCTTCATTTACGAAGAACGGAACGTTTACTGTTAAGCCAGTTTCAACAGTTGCCGGTTTTGTACCGCCAGAAGCTGTGTCACCTTTAATACCAGGTTCAGTTTCTGTTACTTTAAGCTCAACTGTGTTTGGAAGTTCAACACCTAATGTCTCACCTTGGTACATCATAATTGCTACTTCCATATTCTCTTTTAAGAATTTTAGCTCATATTCAATTGCACTTGCCGGAAGCTCTAATTGCTCATAAGACTGGTTGTCCATGAATACGTGCTGATCGCCGCTTGCATATAGATATTGCATTTTACGGTTATCAATTTGGGCTTTTCCTACTTTTTCACCTGCACGGAACGTTTTTTCTTGCACAGCTCCTGTACGAAGGTTACGTAGTTTTGAGCGAACGAATGCAGCGCCTTTACCAGGCTTTACGTGTTGGAAATCCATTACACGCCAAATACCTCCGTCTACTTCTACTGTCAAACCTGTACGAAAATCATTTACTGAAATCATGAAGAAATCCTCCTACATTTTATAAAATAATGAACTCTTTTGATGAGTGCGATAATGCCTCATTACCTTCTGCTGTGACGATCGTATCATCTTCAATACGAACGCCCCCTAAGTCTGGTATGTAAATACCTGGTTCAACGGTTACAATCATACCTGGCTGCAGTACATCTGTAGATTTCACAGAAAGTGATGGGCCTTCATGTACTTCTAACCCTACGCCGTGACCGGTCGAATGTCCAAAATACTGGCCGTATCCGTGTTCTGTAATATAATCACGCGTTAGCGCATCTGCTTCTTTACCCGTCATACCTGCTTTGATGCCGCTCATTCCGTTAAGCTGCGCTTGCAGTACGACATTATAAATTTCTTTTAGCTTATCACTTACTTCACCGACGGCAAATGTTCGTGTGATATCTGAACAGTAACCATTATAGTATGCGCCAAAATCAAGCGTTACAAGTTCGCCTTTTTCAATTACTTTGTCAGAAGCAACACCATGCGGTAAAGCCCCGCGATGCCCTGAAGCAACAATTGTATCAAAAGATGAAGATGTTGCGCCTTGTTTTCTCATAAAGAACTCCAGTTCATTAGATACTTGAAGCTCTGTTAAACCAGGACGAACAAAGGTTAAAATATGTTCATATGCTGCATCTGCTATTTTTGCAGCTTCCTTTAATATCTTAATCTCTGAGTCACTCTTTATCAAGCGTAAGTTTTCGATTGCGTGCGAGATTGGAACAAGTTCCGCGCCGATATGCTTATCAAATAATTGATGCTGTCCATATGTAACATAATTCTGTTCAAAACCAAGCTTTTTAATTCCAAATTGTTTCACTACATTCGCTACTTCTTCTACAATAGGACCCTTGTGCTGAAAGATATCAAAACCTTCTGTTTGACTAGTTGCTTGTTCAACATAACGAAAATCTGTTACAAATGCCGCTTTGTCTTCAGAAATGATAACGACACCAGCAGATCCTGTGAAATTGGTCATATAGCGTCTGTTATATTCACTTGTAATTACAACACCGTCCACATTCAACTTTGAAAACTGTTCGCGTAGTTTTTCGATTTTCATTTTATTTCCCCCTTAATTGTAAAAGTGCCTGCAGGGCAAGCTCGTATCCGTATAAACCTAGCCCGACAATTTGACCATGTGTAACAGGTGCCGTCACCGAATGGTGGCGAAACTCTTCACGCTTATGTACGTTTGAAATATGCACTTCAATAACAGGAACAGATATACTAGCAATCGCATCTCGAATGGCATAACTGTAGTGAGTAAAAGCACCAGGATTGATCATAATCCCATCAAATTTCTCATCCGCTTCATGAATCCAGTCGATAATTACACCTTCGTGATTAGACTGTACGCACTCAACTTCTACCCCATGGTCTCTGCCTGCTCGCTGAAGCTTCTCTTCAAGATTTTGAAGGTTATCTGTCCCATATACCGCTGGTTCGCGTACGCCTAAACGATTTAAATTAGGACCGTTTATTACTAAAATCTTATTCATCTTAATTCAACACTCTCCCCTACTACGAACCCTTTATGCAGCTCACTTATGTGAATTTGCACTTTATTTTTCTTTTTAAATCATTATATAGAATATATTAGCATACGTTGGAACATTCACACTACTTATTCGCCGTTTGAAAATCTGTAGATTCATCTTTTGTTTGAAGCTCTGCAGCTTCAAAAGAAATGGAATATCCGATGAATACACCATATAAAATATAAATACAGAGGGATGAAATAATCGTGTTAGCTGGAAGCTCTCCAATTGTTTTTAAGTTGGGAAAGAGCGGATTCAAAACAACGAATACAATTGCCCACCATAATAAGCCGTAAGCAAAACCTATCCAAATTGTTTTAAACTTCTTTAATAGGACGTAGTATAACAACCCGACAACAATAGATAATACCCCTATAAGAAAAACACTGACGATAACACCTATTCCTTTATCCTTCCAATCACCTAATGCCCATGGATCTAAAAGCATATTTGGATTGATAACACTAAAGCTGAACAGATAATTTAAATAGCCAATAAAGCTCCAGAAAATCCCTCCAAAAAAGGAAATAAAGATGGCTTTAAATAAAAAAGACATTTCCTGTTTATGCGTAGGGTGGTTATCCTGTTTTTTTTCATGCTGTTCTTTAGGTTCTGACATATTAATCACCTCTTGATGTAGTATGAACTTTTTTCTCATTTCCTACTGACTCATTTCTAAGTTTTTACGTTTATTACTCTTCCTATACGCAAGAAGGGAGCCTGATATCAAAGAGACATTTTAAAACTACTTCGCACAGAGTTTCATAAACAAATTTTATAAGTGAAAGGAAAAAAATTCATAACAAGGGTGTGGAGATGAAAAATATTGGCTAAACTAGATAACATGCATCCGCCTAGAGGTTTATTTGATTTTGCTGTAGAATATAAAACACTAAGAAGTCTAGTCTAGTTAAGTTAGGTTGGTGCCTGAAATGTCTAAATTACAAAAACCTGCGTATGGTGGTCAAGCCGTTATAGAAGGTGTCATGTTCGGTGGCAAACGTATGATGGTGACGGCTATTCGCCGCAAAGATCAATCTATTGATTATTTTCATTCAAAAAGAAAATCAAATTCCGTACTCACTGCTTTAAAAAAAATTCCTTTTTTACGAGGAATTGCTGCTATTGTTGAAGCCAGTGCAAACGGTACGCAGCACTTGAACTTTTCCTCTGAACGCTATGACGTGAATCCAGAAGATGATGCTCAAGTAGCAGAAGAACAACAAAAAGAGAAAAAAGAATCAAAACTATCTTTAATATTTGGCGTTGCAACTATTGGTGTAATATCCTTTCTTTTCGGGAAAGTACTATTTACATTGATTCCTGTGTTTTTAGCACAGTTGACACGTCCTGTTTTCACTTCAAGTGTAGCTCAGGTTTTTATTGAAGGAGTATTTAAACTATTATTGCTCCTTGGCTATATTTATGTGATTTCACAAACGCCACTTATTAAACGGGTGTTTCAATATCATGGAGCAGAACACAAGGTCATTAATGCATATGAAAACAATGCTGAACTTACGGTAGAAGCCGTGCAAGCACAATCTCGACTTCATTATCGCTGCGGAAGTAGCTTTATCCTCTTTACCGTAGTTGTAGGAATGTTTGTCTACCTACTCGTTCCAACGGATCCTCTTTGGTTACGAATTGTGGATCGCCTTGCATTAATTCCAGTTGTCCTTGGTTTATCATTTGAAGTGTTACAGTTAACCAATAAAGTTCGTCATGTCCCTCTTCTTCGCTTTTTAGGTTATCCCGGTTTATGGCTTCAGCTTTTAACAACCAAAGAACCAAAAGATGATCAAGTTGAAGTTGCGATTGCTTCATTTAAAGAACTTTTACGCGTTGAAAATGAACTTTCTTCTACCACTGACGAACAAGTTGTCTAATCCACACCGTTTTGCTTTCTTTTTTTACTATTTTAGGAGGTGAACAAAATGAGACGTCCATTCGTGAAACCACTTGTATATGGTCTAATCGGGTTAGGAGTCATTGGCTTTGCATTTACGTTGATTACAGATCCAGCTGTTTTATTACGTCAAGCAGGTTATATTTTTCTGTTTATCATTTTGTTTTACTTAGTTTATCGGTTTATTCTCCGCCCTTCTCAGACAAAAGGTCAAGATAGAGGCTATGTGCGCGCAGTAAAACAATCAAAACTGCGTCAAAAAGAAAAAGAGCGAGGAAGCAACAAAGTTGATATGCATACGTACCGAAGCTCAAATAAGCGCCCGGTATCCAAATCAACGAAACCGCTAAAGAAAAAGAAAAACAACTCACACTTGACCGTCATCGAAGGCAAAAAAGGAAAAAAGAAAAATAGAGCATTCTTTTAAAAAAACAAGGAGAAAAGCCTCCTTGTTTTTTTAATAGCACCATTTTTTCAAAAATGCCCTTGTACGCTTTTTTCCAAACGCAATCAGCTCTTCCTTCCGCTCTTCTGTGAGGGTAAATTCTGTCGCAAAAACTTGATTAACAGGTAAAAAGATAATATTTTTTTCGTGACGTTTTGAAATATGTCTTGCATCGTGCGCATCTTTCATCGTCTCAAAAAGCGCGCTGAATAAACCAACGGCATTTTTAATTTTATTCCGTTCCCTTTCTTCGTCCTTCGGGCTCAGCTTCACACCAATTACCGGTCGCTTCTTGAGACTTTTATCATCATCAAACAGAAAAATTGGAAAGTTGCTTAACACGCCCCCGTCGACTATTAAACTGCTTGGGGTAGATTTTAATTTAACCGGCTCAAAAAAATATGGAATGCTGCAGCTCATTCGAACGGCTCTTGCTACAGAAAAGCGATTCGGGTCGATTTGATATTTAGGCAAATCATCTGGAAGAACAAGCATCGTACTGTTGGTCAAATCTGACGCAATAATACGCAGCGACTGATCAGGCAAATCAGCAAATGTACGAATTCCTCTGCTCCGCAATTTCTCAGAAATCCACTTTTCAAGCCTTTCTCCTTTATACAATCCCATTTTCCAATATAAAAACAGCCACTTTGTCAAGCTTGATGGTAAAAAAGACATTCTTTGATCTAAAAAAGACGATAACTCAATTTCATTCATCATTTCAACAATTTCTTCACTTGTATAACCGGCTGCTACAAATGCACAAATAATGGAACCCGCACTCGTTCCGGCTAACCGCCGAAAGATCAAGCCTTTTTCTTCTAGAGCTTGTAACGCGCCAATCAGTGCAAGCCCTTTAATACCGCCACCTGAAAACACTCCGTCGACGTACACAGCCTCTCCTCCAAACTACCCACTCTACATTTGTAGTCGACTCAGCAACAAGTTATGATAAAAAGAAAAAAGCAGTGACGCTATTGGCCGCTGCTTTCTTCTTATAATTTTTGCTCTTCTTCATTTCGTTTTTGTACATTGCGAAGCTCTTGAATACGGTTATGATTTTCTTCAAAGTATTGAACTAAATCTCCAATTCGATCAATGGAATTCCAGCTTAAATGATGTTCAATTCCTTCTACGTCATCATAAATATTTGTCTCATCTACGCCAATGATGCGCAGCAGCTGCTCTAAAAGCTCATGGCGATAAACAAGACGTTTTCCAATCTTCTGCCCCTTAGCTGTTAAAACAAGGCCTCGATATTTTTCATAAATTAAGTACTCATCTTTGTCTAGCTTTTGAACCATCTTCGTTACAGATGAGGGGTGAACCGCCAATGCATCAGCAATATCAGACACTCGAGCGTATCCTTTATCTTCAATTAGCATATATATTTGTTCAATATAATCTTCCATACTCGGTGTAGGCATGAAATCTCCCCCAATTAATATTATGTATTGCTAATAATAAGTCATAAATGTCTGTTTCTTATAGTGATATCGTGTTCATGTTTGATAATCTATGTGAAAAAAACGTGTAAATAAAGCGATGTCATAAGATAAAACTGGATAAAAGACATTCAATTAAAATCATACTACAATGCTTATTCAAATACAAGAACCGTTCGATCCCGCTTCTTATTTATGCCCCATTTTTATACATAATAAAAGCTGACTCGTTTGAGTCAGCTTTTACTAGTCAATCATGTTCAAAATTAAAGGCCGCATTTCAGCTGTGCACCACAGTTTGTACATGTGTTGCATCCGCCCATTTCTTCTACCGTTCCTTGACGGCAAACCGGACAAGTATTACCTACTTCAGAACCGATTGTTACATCAGTTGAACGAATTTCATTAATTGTATCAACTAGCACAACGTGCGGTTTCGTTTCTTCTTTTGGCGCTTCAATTTCTTCATCAAACGTATTTTCTTCTGCTTTTAGCGTTAAGACTTGTGCATCACGGCTGCCGTCTACGTACACCGTACCGCCTTTTGCTCCGCCTTTATACAGACGCTCGTACACTTTTTGAACTTGCTCTACTGTGTAACCGCGAGGAGCGTTTACTGTTTTACTAATTGAACTGTCAATCCAGCGCTGAATCACACATTGCACGTCCGCGTGAGCTTGTGGTGCAAGTTCCATAGCTGAAATGAACCATTCAGGAAGGTTGTTTGGATCTGCTTCTGGATGCTGATCTAAATACTCTTGAACGATATCAGCTTTTACTTCAATAAATTTACCTAAACGGCCGCTTCGGAAGTATGAGAATGAGAAATAAGGTTCAAGACCCGTTGACACCCCAACCATTGTTCCAGTACTGCCTGTTGGCGCTACTGTTAATAAATGAGAGTTTCGGATACCGTTCTCTTTAATGTTTTCACGAATATCTTCAGGCATTTTTTTCATGAAGCCTGTATTTGTAAATGCTTCACGTAAAGAAGCCGTTTCAGCATCTGTTTCGCCCACTAAGAACGGGAAGCTTCCTTTTTCTTTTCCAAGCTCTACAGACGCACGGTAAGCCGTCGTTGCAATTGTTTCAAACACTTTATCTACTAACTCATTGCCTTTGTCTGAGCCGTACTCTGTTTCACAATAAATAAGAAGATCGTGAAGACCCATTACACCAAGGCCAACGCGGCGTTCGCCAAGAGCTTGCTTTTGGTTTTCTTCTAAGAAATAAGGAGTTGCATCAATAACGTTATCTTGCATTCTAACGCCCGTTTCAACCGTTTGACGTAACTTTTCAAAGTTAACAGTTTTCGTTTCTTTATCTGCCATTTGCGCTAAGTTAACAGCAGCTAAGTTGCAGACAGAGAATGGTGCAAGTGGTTGTTCCAAATTTGTTATCGTAAAGGCTTTTTATCCTCTACCTCTTACGCTTCATATTTACGTAAGTTCAGCATACGTTTTCGTTACAATTATTCAGCCATTTCTTTCAAATACTCTTTCGGAGCTTTAAAATTGTAACGTTGCGGCCTCGTGGAAGCATTATAGTCTGTTATACAGGATCAGCTTCTATGCGTTGCCCCTGACTAAACCTTTACGTTTAGCCTTCGGTTCAGATTCCCATCTCAGGGTTCCTGCTTTATTCCGCAATGTTTTACATGAGGCAAACTATTCACCACATGGATTTGTTGCAACAACGTGCTGACCATATGCTTGAGCATTTGTCATATCATTAGCATTGTCAAAGAAGAAAATGCCTGGTTCAGCTGAGTACGTTGCACAAATATTAATTAAGTTCCATAGCTCTTTCGCACGGATAGTACGGTACGTACGAACTTTGTTTCCTTGTTTTGCCCATTCGCGCACATCGCCTACTTCGTGCCAGTTTTCATTGTAGTTAGCCATTTCTTCTTTTGAATAGCTTTCTACGTCTGGGAAGCGAAGTTCATATTCACCGTCGTTTTCAACAGCATCCATAAAATCTTTTGTTAAGCATACAGAAATGTTTGCTCCTGTTAAAAACTCTGAGTTATGAACGCTGTACGTTCCGCCTGTTTGCAGCTTTTCTTCTGCATCTTTAATGATTTTTTCACTGAACCCACCAAGACCAGGAATTTGTTTATAGTTAATGATTCCTTGGTACATCGCTTCTTCAGACTCTGTTAGCGGCGTGAACTTCAATTTATCTTGCGCATGCTTTTTAATCATTTCGTCATTTGTGTTTTCAATTAAGAAACGTAAAATGCGAGGGTTTTGCATTTTAGAAATGATAAACTCTACAATATCAGGATGCCAGTCGGCAAGCATGATCATTTGAGCCCCACGACGTGACCCACCTTGCTCAACAAGATGCGTCAGTTTAGCAATATCATCTAACCATGAAACCGAACCAGATGATTTGCCGTTTACACCGCGAGCCAGCGTGTTGCGCGGGCGAAGAGTTGAACCATTTGTTCCAACACCGCCTCCGCGGCTCATGATTTCCATTACTTGTTTGCGGTGTTCTGAAATACCTTCACGTGAATCTTTTACATAAGGCATTACATAACAGTTGAAGTACGTTACGTCTGTGTCAGCGCCTGCACCGTAAAGAACGCGGCCAGCTGGTACAAAGTTTAGCTGAACAAGCTCTTGATAGAACTTTTCAAACCACTCTTTACGCTTTTCTTCTGTTTTTTCCACAGAAGCTAAGCCTGTTGCATTACGTTTTGCAATTTGCTCGTAGAAGACCTCTAGAGGCTTTTCAATGACATCCAGCGAACGAGTGATTAACCCGTTTTCTGCTTCTTCGGGCGATAAAGCACCTCTAAACTCATCTTCTACCTTGACAACAGCGGTCTTTTGCTCAAAATTAATGCTTTCCACATAGCCAAGTCCTCGTGCTGGAAATTTTGGATCTTCTTTTACAGTTAGAACAACAAAATCTCCTTCTGATAACGTTAATTTTTCCGTATCTTTAAAAGCATAGCGGTCTAACATTACCAATCTTGAAACACCTTTATGAGTCAACTTCATATCCGGTGTAATCGGATGTACTTGCGGAAAGCGTTCAATATCTGAATTGAGCTTTTCAACATTCATATTCACTTTTTGATTTAACAAAACAGTCATTCTCACAACTCCTTACCTATCGAACATCTATAAATTTATTAACTCTTTTTCCTTTTAAAGGAAAAAGAGTTTTTCAATCAACTATCAATAACTTACCACAGGGCTTGGACGAATTCAATATATAGTATTTGACACTTATCCAAACATCTACATATAGAAGGGTGTCAAGTGAAATATTTTTTTTTTCGTAAAAAAAGTGTTTGACTTTTCTTCCCTATGTATTCTATCAGCCAAGAATTATTTCTAAAAATTCCAATAAAAAGTGCAACTTATAAGAAGTTGCACTTTTATCTATTTCCCATCGGCATCCGTTTAGCGCTTAAAGTTCCATTCATCCGATCCGTACTTTGTGCGCGCTAGTTCTTCTACGTATGCTTCCTCTTCTTCAGACAGTGTATACGGTTCTAAATCGATATCAAGAGCCGAAGCAAATCCTTTATAAAACGCTTTTTTTGCTTCTTCAATAGAGATTTTGCGGCCAGCAATTGCATTGATGGCTACCGCTTTAGAACGGAATGCGCGCTGCATTCTTTCTTTCACGCGATCATTTGGATAATTAAACACGCTGAATAATTTATCTTCATCAATCTCTAACAGAATAGAGCCGTGCTGTAGAATAACTCCTTTTTGTCTGGTTTGGGCACTTCCAGCAATTTTGCGGCCCTCTACAACTAGTTCATACCAAGAAGGAGCATCAAAACATACGGACGAACGAGGGTTTTTTAAGCTATTTTTTTCTTCTTCTGAACGAGGAATAGCAAAATAAGCCTCGAGCCCTAACGAACGAAATCCTTCCAGTAAACCTTCAGAGATTACGCGATATGCTTCTGTAACTGTCTTAGGCATGTTAGGATACTCTTCAGATACAATTACGCTGTAAGTAAGCTCTTCATCGTGAAGCACGCCCCTGCCGCCCGTTGGACGTCTTACAAAGCCTAGTCCTAATTCTTTTACTTTATCAAAATTAATTTCTTTTTCAGCTTTTTGAAAATAACCGATTGACAGCGTTGGAGGGTTCCATCCGTAAAAACGAATCGTAGGTGGAATTTCTCCTTTACTATGCCATTCTAATAACGCTTCATCTAACGCCATATTGTAATAAGGCGAACGGTTGTTGGAATCAATAAATCTCCACTTTGCTTTCATCTACCTCATCCTCAGCTATATGTAATATAAAAAATAAATCCGTTTTTTAGTCTACCAAAAGATTGAGCTAAGGAAAAGCAAAGAGCAACATAAAACTGTGAATTCAAATGTGGTAGTTTTTTCATTTTCGGGAAGAAATCCGCTAGATTCAAGGCAAAATCGCTTTACTTCTAATTTCATTCACTTATATAATAAGAGTATGGATTTTGTCGAAGAAAGGAAGAATCAGCATGTCAGCAATTACAGCAGTACTCATTTTACTTGGAGTAATTATCATATACTCTGTCGTTATGTTCTTTTACCAACGTCGCATTATGAAAACGTTAACTGAAGAAGAATTCCGCACCGGCTACCGCAAGGCACAGCTAGTTGATATTCGTGAACCGAATGAATTTGAAAACGGACATATTTTAGGCGCACGAAATATTCCTCTTTCACAGTTCCGTATGCGCATTAAAGAATTTCGTCCAGATCAGCCTGTCTACATCTATTGTCAAAGCGGAATGCGCACAGGACGTGCAGCACAAATGCTTCGTCGCCACGGTGTTCAAGAAATCTATGATTTAAAAGGCGGCTTCAAAATGTGGAACGGTAAAGTAAAAAAGAAAAAATAATGGTATGTATATAGAAAAACCTCGCCTTTGGGCGAGGTTTTTTGTTAGACGTTTTGAACAGCCTGTTCTTTCTGATAGCGAAGAACTGGCTTTCTCGCTGCCAGCGTTTCATCAAGGCGCTTCACAACCGTTGTATGCGGAGCTTCCTGTACGACTTCAGGCGTTTCTTCTGCTTCTTTTGCAATTTGAATCATCGCATCGATAAACGCATCTAGCGTTTCTTTCGACTCCGTTTCCGTTGGTTCGATCATCATGCACTCTTCTACGATAAGCGGGAAGTAGATAGTTGGCGGATGATAGCCAAAATCAAGCAGTCGTTTCGCAATATCCAATGTGCGCACGCCCAGCTTTTTCTGACGTTTTCCTGATAAAACAAATTCGTGCTTACAGTGACGGTCAAACGGAAGCTCATAGTGTTCTGCTAAACGACGCATCATATAGTTGGCATTTAGCACAGCGTTTTCCGTCACGGCTTTTAAGCCGTCTGGACCCATTGAACGAATATACGTATAAGCGCGAACGTTGATACCGAAGTTGCCGTAAAACGGCTTTACGCGTCCAATTGACTGAGGACGGTTATAGTCAAAGTGATAGCCTTGTTCTGTTTTCACAAGCACTGGTTTAGGCAAATACGGAATTAAATCTGCTTTTACCCCTACCGGACCAGAGCCAGGACCGCCTCCTCCATGAGGGCCTGTAAACGTTTTATGAAGGTTTAAATGCACAACGTCAAACCCCATATCTCCAGGACGGGCTTTACTTAATACTGCGTTTAAATTTGCACCATCATAATAAAGCTTTCCACCTGCTGCGTGAACAATTTCAGCCATTTCTAAAATATCTTCTTCAAATAACCCTAGCGTATTTGGGTTTGTTAACATTAAAGCGGCTGTATCTTCTCCTACTACGCGGCGTAAATCCTCTAAGTCCACTAAACCATGTTCGTTTGATTTTACCGTTACCGTTTCAAATCCCGCAACTGTTGCCGAAGCCGGGTTCGTTCCGTGAGCTGAGTCTGGAACAATGACTTTTGTTCGCTGCGTCTCACCATTTGCTTCATGATAAGCACGAATCATCATAAGCCCGGTCCACTCGCCGTGAGCACCTGCTGCTGGCTGAAGTGTTACTTCATCCATTCCTGTAATTTCTGTTAAATGCTCTTGTAAATCATATAAAAGTTCGAGAGCACCTTGAACCGTTTGCTCATCTTGAAGCGGATGAATATGCGCAAACCCAGCAATGCGTGCTGCTTGTTCATTCACTTTTGGATTATATTTCATCGTACATGAACCAAGCGGATAAAACCCTGAGTCTACTCCGTGATTTCGTTTTGAAAGCGCGGTGTAATGACGCATAATATCGAGTTCTGATACTTCAGGAAGCTCAGGAGCTTTGGTACGCACATACGCTTTTCCAAGCAGTTCTTCAGCATTTACTTGCGGCACATCTAACTCTGGCAATGAATAGCCGATTCGCCCTTCTTTACTGCTTTCAAAAATAAGTGATTGATTTTGATTAAGCATGAAGATCCCCCAATTCATTTACAAGTTGGTCAATTTCCTCTTTTGTACGGAGCTCTGTAAAAGCAAGCAGCATGTGATTTTCAAGCGCTTGGTTATCACGGCTAAGATCATAACCGCCAATTATTTTTGATGCTAATAAATGATTGTTTGCTTCTGTTACCGAAACAGGAAGCTTCACGACTAATTCGTTAAAAAACGGTCCTTCAAATGCTACATTTATCCCTTTTGCCTTTAACGCTTCATATGCATAATGCGTTTTTGATAAGTTTTGCAGCGCCATTTCTTTTACACCTTGCTTGCCTAAAGCTGTCATTGCAACTGATGCCGCTAAAGCATTTAACGCTTGATTTGAACAAATGTTAGACGTCGCTTTATCGCGGCGTATATGCTGTTCACGCGCTTGAAGGGTTAAAACAAACCCTCGCTTACCGTTTTCATCTACCGTTTGCCCTACTAATCGTCCTGGGATTTTTCGCATAAGCTTAGACGTAGTTGCAAAGTATCCGCAGTGCGGTCCTCCAAATTGACTTGGAATACCAAATGGCTGTGCATCTCCAATGACAATATCAGCTCCGAATTCTCCAGGGGGCGTAAGTAAACCTAATGATAAAGGATTGCTTGAAACCACAAACATGCACTTTTCTTGATGAGTAATTTCTTCAATTTCTTTTAACGGCTCGATTTGTCCGTAGAAATTTGGGTATTGGACAATAACAGCTGCCACGTCACTCCCCATCTCTTTTTCCAATGCAATCATATCTGTTACTCCGTCTGCTGCAGGGATTTCTACCACTTCAATGTATTGACCCTTCGCATACGTTTTTAACACATCTTTTGACTCAGGGTGAACAGCCGCAGAGACAAGTACTTTTTTCTTTTTTGTTTGACCCGCACTGAGCATAGCGGCTTCTGCTAAAGCAGTTCCTCCGTCATACATAGAAGAATTAGCCACGTCCATCCCCGTTAACTCACAAATCATTGTTTGAAATTCAAAGATGGCCTGAAGTTCTCCTTGAGAAATTTCTGGTTGATACGGAGTATAGGCCGTATAAAATTCCGAACGAGAAATAACATGATCAACAATAACCGGCATGTAATGATCGTAAACTCCTGCTCCTAAAAAAGAAGCATAGTCTTTTAAATGAGCATTTTTAGCAGCCATACTATTTAATTCTTTTAACAGCTGAGGCTCTGAAGCCGCTTTTTTAATATTGTATTCTCCTTGAAAACGAACGCGCTGCGGAATATCTGAAAATAAATCATCAACAGATGAAACACCAATTGCTGCTAACATTTGCTGCTGATCTTGTTCTGTCATTGGTAAATAGCGATGTAACATGTTAAATTCCTCCCCAAAGCTTACTTTGAACGTTTATAAAAAGGTGTTGAAACCACTTTTGCTTTTAAGCGTTTTTTTCGAACCTGCACTTCTACTTCCCGACCAAGCTCTGAATACTCTGCTGACAATAGCGCTAAACCGATGTTTTTCTTTAATGTCGGTGACTGTGTACCTGTTGTCACAAATCCAATTTGTTCTTCATCTGCAAATACTTCGTAACCGTGTCTTGGTATACCTTTATCAATCATTTCAATTCCTACCAGTTTACGAGGTGCCCCGCTTTCACGCTGTTCTTTTAACACTTCTTTTCCAATAAAGCTGTCTTTGTTCGTTTTTACTGCAAATCCAATTCGAGCTTCAATGGGCGTAATATCTTTTGAAAGCTCTTGGCCATATAAAGCCAAAGTAGCTTCAAAACGAAGCGTATCGCGAGCTCCTAATCCGCAAGGCAGCACACCTTCATCACTGCCTGCTTCTAAAATAGCCGTCCACAAGTGAGAGGCGTCAGCTGAAGAACAATAAATTTCAAAGCCGTCTTCCCCGGTGTACCCAGTACGTGAAACGAGAGCTTTTACATTCGCTACTTCTACATCATCAGCAAATGTAAATGGCTTTAATAAAGATAAATTTTCGTTCGTTAACGTTTGTAAAACTTTTTCTGCTACAGGACCTTGTAAAGCTAGCTGCGCAGTTTCATCAGACTGATTAACGAGCGTTACATCTCCTTGTTTGTGAGACACCAGCCACTCATAGTCTTTTTGAATATTAGCAGCGTTTACGACTAGCAAATACTCTTGATCTGCTTTTTTATAAATCAGCAAATCATCTACCGTGCCTCCGTCTTCATAACACATAGCCGTATACTGTGCTTTTCCATCTACGAGGGTAGAAACGTCATTTGTCATCGTGTGCTGAAGAAAAGCTAAGCTATCAGCTCCTGTTACAAGAATTTCTCCCATATGAGAGACATCAAAAAGGCCTGCCTTTGTACGTACAGCTTCATGCTCTTCTTTAATAGAAGAAAATTGAACGGGAAGAGCCCATCCTCCAAAATCAATTGTTTTGGCACCATATTTTTGATAGGTATCATAAAGCGGCGTTTTGTGTAATTCTGTTGTCATATTTATGTCCTCCTCTTTTTCACGTGAAACTTTTCATAACGGGGAGTTTTCAAATAGTGTGGGGATCACTACGTATCCAAACAAAAAAGGACAGAAAACCCCCTACTGTATTTAGTAGGAAGTCTCTGTCCTTTTCACCTGAAAGTTTACCTATAAACGAATAGGTTTGCCTCGTGGGTGGTCTATAAACGCATAGACACTCTCCAGAGCTGCGTCAAACAAGAGTCTTTTTGCCTGAGAGATTCACAATTTTATTGCTTGCTCCTTCGGCGCTACATTCAAGTAGTCTCTCCCCGTGTCGTCATTCGCTTCTATAAAGTTGGTAAAGTTGGGCATACTACTGAAAGATGTATCTATCTTTATTCACACAATCATTTGTAAAGTGCTAATCTATTTTCTTTTTCAAATTTTCTAAATATATTTTTATCCTACCTGATTCTTATCATTTGTTCAATAAAAATTTTTTACAAAGGAGCATTTTTATCATGAAAGTGAAATTAAACATCGATGAAACATGGGAAGCAGCCTTCTCAACTAAATTGGAGCAAGACGGCCCTTGGTCTGCATGGGATTTGTATAAACTTGCCTATGAAATAGAAGACCAAACGCTTATCTCAGAATTTGAAGGACTACAAAGCCCAAAACATCTAGCTGATTTAACGCCGCTTCCTCATCAGCTCGAAGTAGCCAAACAAGTAGTTGAAACAATGAATGGGAAAGCCATTTTAGCAGATGAAGTAGGACTGGGGAAAACGATTGAAGCAGGGTTAATTTTGAAGGAATATATGATTCGCGGACTTGTTAAAAAAGTTCTCATTTTAGTTCCAGCTTCGCTTGTTTCACAGTGGGCTATGGAATTGAATCAAAAATTTTATATTCCCGCAGTCCCTCAAAGAAAATCATATGTGTGGGATCAGTGTGACATCGTTGTGTCTTCAATTGATACAGCAAAACGTTCTCCTCATCGAGAAATTGTGCTTGAACAAGACTACGACCTCATCATCATTGATGAAGCTCATAAACTTAAAAACAACAAAACAAAAAACTATGAATTTGTGCAAAGTCTAAAAAAGAAATTTTGTCTGTTGCTAACCGCAACACCGATTCAAAATCGAATTGAAGAAATTTTTAACTTAGTCTCTCTTTTAAAGCCTGGCCATCTCGGCAATAAAGACTATTTCGAAGAATTATTTTCCGCTAAAAAACGCTCTTTGCAAAACGATGAACACTTAAAAGAGCTTGTTAACAAAGTTATGATTCGAAATCGCCGCCACGATACGGGTATCGAATGGACGAAGCGAATTGTTCAAACCATTCCTGTTGAATTCTCGCCAAAAGAACGCGAGCTGTACGATGCGATTACGTCTTTTAAAGGAAACGGACTGCACCCTTCAAGCGCTTTTTCAATTTTAACCCTGCAGCGAGAGGCCTGCAGCAGCCGTGAAGCGGTGTATATGACATTAAAAAACATGCTTGAACGTCAGGAAGATCAAAACAGCGCATTAACGGAACATATGATCACTCCGTTAATGGAACTACTTCAGCAAGTGCCGCAAAATGCAAAAGCAGAAAAAGTGCTAGAGCTCGTTCAGAAAATTGATGATAAAGTCATTATTTTTACTGAGTACAGAGCAACTCAACTGTATTTACAGTGGTATTTAAAACAGCATGGAATTACCTCTGTACCTTTTAGAGGCGGATTTAAGCGAGGTAAAAAAGACTGGATGAAGCAGCTTTTTGAAAGCCACGCGCAAGTATTTATTGCCACTGAAGCAGGCGGAGAAGGAATCAACCTTCAGTTTTGTCATCATATCATTAACTATGATCTTCCGTGGAATCCAATGCGTCTAGAACAGCGAATTGGAAGGGTCCATCGTTTAGGTCAAAAACATGATGTTCACATTTACAATTTAGCCATTCAACATACGGTCGAAGAACATATTTTAAAATTGTTATACGAAAAAATAAACCTTTTTGAACGAGTTGTTGGAGAGCTAGATGATATTTTAACAAAGCTTGATTTAAAAAATATCGAAGAGCATATTCAGGATATTTTATTTCATTCGCGGAGTGAAGGAGAAATAAAAATCAAAATGGAGAACTTGACGTCTATTATTCAATACGAAGACAGCGAGGAGGATCAGCATGCAGCAAACTGATATTCATCAATTTTTAAAGCGTTATTTTCTAGCTAATAATTGTTCTATTGTCACAGAAACATCTTCTTACCTGACGGTTCAATTAACGATTGAACTCGATAAAGAATTGATGAATCGTCCATTTTATTGGCACTATATTGAAAAGACGGGAGGAGAAGCAACTCCTGCTTCGCTCACTTTCATTACAGATCCAGCATTTGAAGACGATTCCGTTCAAGGAGAACGAATTCATTTCGGTTCACCTAGGCTGCACCAAATTTTCGCTTCTACTCAAAAACTAGGCGGGTTTATTCACTTGTATGAACAAGTTGCATCAGCTCAGCCAACAAATCAGCCTTTACACCCTTGGCTTGCATTAAATATTAAAGTCTCGTACAAATGCGATCGTAAAAAAGATGAGCTCTTGTCGCTTGGCATTAATTTAATCAATGGACAGATTATTGAATCATTTCATGAATTAATCATTAATCAAAATTTGTCATCTAAAATCTCAGACTATTGCTTTACTCTCTCACCTTTTATTAAACCTAAAAGTGCCATCGCACGACTCACATCATATGTGACTGACTATGTTAAAGCTCAGCCAACTGAATGGGCTGAAAAAGCGCAGGAGAGATGGTATGAAGACTTAGCGCTTCTTGATCATTTTTACGAAACAGCAGAAGAGCTGCCAGAAATATATATGACCGAAAAAACAGCGCTTCAAGAACTGTACGAGCCGACTATCTTGTTTAAGTTTATAAACGGTGGCTTATTTTACATATCGCCTGAAACGATGTCTCGTCAATTTAACAAAACACAAGCCGGTTAAAAAAAAGATGAGCATATGATATGCTCATCTTTCTTTTTTCTTTCGATACCACAGCATAAACGACAGCGGAATCATTCCAAACCATCTGTTTGCAAAAGGTGCTCGCTCTTCTTTTTTTTGAATTTTTTTCGTTTTCCTCTCTTCTTTTGGCTGATCCATATATTGTACAAATTGCTGAGTCATATATTTTACATAATCATTCGTTTTCATATAATCATCTCCTCAGCACTATTATATCCGGAGAGAAAGAGACTTAATCCGTCCACTTCACAATGTGCTGATCCTTTTTTTGAATATATGCCGTTTCCGTCAATGCTCTTCCTTGCAATGTTTGACACTTTATTTTTAGGATGATCATCTGTTCATCTTCACTTACTACTTCGTATGAAACCGTACCAGTTTCTAATACTAAAGATGCAGATGGAGATTTATTATGTTCTTTTATTTCTTTTTTTACATGTACAACCGCGTTTTCTAAAAGATGCTGCAGACGATTTTTCTGCTCTACTTCTTGATAAAATGAACTTTTCGTCACAAAATAAGTGGTTTGCTGAGCTACTAACAGAAGAAAAAGCGCACAAAATGCCAAAACAACTGGGAGAATAAATCCTTGCTCATTATGTTTCATGAGCAAGCATCAAAAACGTCGTAATGGTTTCTTCTCTAACTTTGTTAACACCGTCTGTTGAACGAATCAAAAGCCTTTCTTTTTGCTGTTCATACATAATATTCTTAATGTGCTGCAGCACAACTTCATGACCGCTTTCATCCACTCGTCTTCTTATCTTGTCTTCGTAGCGTTCATAAGTGATGATCTGATTATTTTCCATTTTCAACGTAAGCGTAGTCGCATTAATTCCCACTTCTTTTGCTTCTCGATATTCCATAGCAAGTTGATTCACAAAAATTTCCCACTCCATTTCATTCATACTAAAATCCGGATTATATGTTTGCTTAGCTAGCGGAATGATAATGGGGAAAAATGAAACAATGATCAAAAAAAGAGTAAAACTGACTAACATCTCTACAAGCGTAAAGCCTTTTTCCCTTTTCACTTCAACATCACATCACACTTCTTTTTCATTTTCTCAGCGGAATCTGTCCATTCTACACAAAGCTTTTGAGCACTTTCTCCGTTCCACTTCAGATAAAACGCAACGTTTTCTTTTACGATTTTTTCTCGCCGTTTATATCCTGCTTCATATTTATATTTCAATAGCTCTTCGTGCAAGATAGCATCAGCTTGATACGAAACATATTGCTTCTTTTCTGCTTCCTTCATCTGAACATACAAAGGAATAATTGTACCGGTTAGGAGTAAAAGCATGCTAAATGAAACAAGCATTTCTAACAAGGTGTAGCCCTGCTGACCCTTACATCTTGTCCACATAAAAACGCCCTCTGCCTATTTGAAAAGTAACTTTATATTTAAATTTTTGATTGCTGATAAAAATGGTCTTCGCTTGAGAAATATTGCCGTTTTTGTTGTATTGTATCGTGGAATTGCCGCTTCCAAACGTGATATGAATGGTGGAGTCATAGGCGCGCTTATAAAGAACGGCACGAGAATCAGAAACAATATATTCTGTTCCCTTCGGTGCGAAGTTAATTTTAATTGGAGATTCTCGGTTCATTGCTGTTTGCTGCACATAAAACGTGTCGCTTTGCAGCTGTCGCAAAAATAATGTGATTTTGTAATATTCCACAAGCGGACGAATGGCTACAATAATGGAAAACATCATCACTTGCACAATAAATAAAACCATCAGCATCTCAATGAGGGTAAATCCTTTTTGCTTAAGAAGAACCACTAGCTGTAACCTTTCCGGTACCGTCAATTTGAATGGCTTGACCATTTGGACACACGGTGCCTTCTTTTAAGTAGCCTCCTGCTTCAAGCTCTTCTAGACTTGGTTTTTCGCCATTTTCAAGTTCGTATACTTGTACCTCAGCCTCTACGGTTTTGACAAGAGCTGAGCAGCCTTTGTTGTTAATAACCGTATTATGCTTTAATACATTTGGAATCATAATGAGCAAAAGCACGGTAATAACGAGCATAACAATGAGCATTTCAATAAGGGTAAATCCTTTATCACCTTTTAGAATCATATTCTTTCACCTTTCTACAAGCTCGACATCACTTCTAACATCGGAAGCATAACGGACATATACATAAGCAGAATGACAATTCCGATGAATAAGAATGTAAGCGGCTGTACATATTTTAAAATACGAAAAATAAACTGTTCCATTCTTTCCATCATAAATAGACTGTAATCATACAGTTCTTGAGAAAGCTCACCGTTCTGCTGACCATGCACAATAACTTGAGCCAAGTCTTTTTCATAATGAGATTTACCTGAAACGATATGATCTAATCGCATTCCTGAGGAAAGTTGATCTGTAAAAGCAAAAGCTTCCACTTGAAAAAACGGATGATGCTCTTGCTTTTGAAAAAGAGCAAAGCATTCATAAATAGATAAACCACCATTTAGTAAATTGCTCATATGAACAGAAAAAAAGTACGAGTTAAATAGCCGTGTGAACGTTCGGATAACGGGAACTCTCATAAAAAGCTGCATTTGAACTACTGGAGGCAATTTTTTAATATAAATCACATAAAACAAATAAAGAATGATTGGCATACTGATGACTGCAGGTAACACAAAAGGAAAGAACGACATCGCCTGCATAAATAAGAGAATAAACGAAGACTGCTTGTTTCCAAAGGATAAGTACAGAGCTTCAAACTGTGGAAGTAAAACCGTACTTAAAACAAATAAAATGGAAAGAATAAACAGCAGTAGCAATACGGGGTATTGAACAAGCTTTTGAAATTTTTTACGATGCCTTACTTTTTCTTCAATCATTGAGCTGCTTTCTTTTAAAGCAAATTGAAGGTTTCCATGCTGTTCCGCAAAATATAAATAGCTTAAAATATCGCGGTGAAACTGAAGTTTAACAAAAGCATCGTGCAAAGATTCTCCTCGTTTTAACTGCTCAAGACATTTTTCAATATCCGTTTTTTCTTTGTTAGATACTTGAAACGTCAAAAACGAAAGAGCTTGAGAAAGAGTGTAGCCTTTTTCCAAAAGCTTAGAGACCTGCTTAAGAATTTTTGCTTGCTGAGCAAGAGACCACCTTTTTTGTCTATTTGTCTTTACCCCCATCCGTCTAGCGAATGCGGATATAAATAGCCTAGCGCGATTCCTTTTAGAATCACATCTCGGAGCGTCTTATAATCATAATCCGCATTTTCTCCTTTCACTTCTCTCATCACTGCACTAAGCTCCTTGCCATAAAGCAATTCGTATATGCTGGACTGACGATGCTTTCTCATTTTTTTACAAGCGGGGTGGCATTTTCCGGAACACAGCGGACAGCGAATTTCTACAAGGCGCTGTGCAGCTACTGCTACAAGAGTCTGTTCCATTTCTTGAAAGCTAACCCCAAATTCAAGCAGCCTGTACAAAGATCCTTTTGTATCTTTAGTATGCATCGTTGTCAAAACCAAGTGTCCGGTAAGCGCTGCTCTCACAGCAATTTTGGCAGTCTCACTATCTCTTATTTCTCCCACCATGATAATGTCTGGGTCATGGCGCAATATAGCTTTTAAACCAGTCGTGTACGTAATCCCCGCCCGTTCATTTACCTGTACTTGAAGCACGGTTTCACTCGGTTTTTCAATAGGATCTTCTAGTGTAATAACATTTCGATTAAAAAGGTGCTTTACTTCGTGTAAAAGAGTATATAGAGTAGTGGTTTTACCTGACCCTGTAGGACCGGTAAAAATAATTAATCCATGAGAGAATTTCAAGAGAGAAATAAGCTTTTTAGTGTGTTCAGGAAAAAGAGATAAATGTTTGAGAGATGTAGATTGTTGATGAGGCAAAAGCCGAATAACAAGACTTTCATCATGAGAAGTAGGAAGGGTTGATAAACGCAAATTTACTTGATAGTGATCAATGGAAGTGGTCAATGCACCATTTTGAGGTTTTCTGCGCTCGCCAATATCCATTCCCCCTAAAAATTTAAAATGCGAAATGAGCCGTTCAGACATTTCCTTTGAAATAACCCTCTTTAAAATAAGCTCCTGGTCAATTCGCAGCTGAATCACAGCATCTTTCTTTCGGGGCACAATATGCACATCAGAACTTCGGCACTCACATGCATCTCGTATAATGTACGTTGCAAACTGTTCAATTTCGGTCAAGCGATCATCACTCCTTTATTTGTAATAAAGATGATTAGTAAAACATCTAGAAACAGTAATTTCGACCTTTTTCGAGATTTTCCTCCTTCTTTTTTCATTTTTTATAATTTTTTCAGTATACGCTTCTTTTCTTCGCTTCAGCCCTTGTACACAATGTACAACTTCTGTACACCTCTAAACGACTACATAAAAAAAGACAACGTGATGTAAAACTCTACGCTGTCGTTTTATTCGTTATTTACTGAATTGAACTTCTTCATCATGTACGCTTACACAACTAGAGAAGCAAGACTTGTTTTTTTCTTGACTAAATTTTTAAGAGCAGATTCGTTATAGCCTACTACAAGCTTTTTGCCATCTGTTAAAATTGGTCGGCGAAGCAAACGAGGATGTTCAATTAATAGATTGACCACTTCTGATAGTGTCATGCTATCCACATCAACATTTAACTTTTTATATTCTTGACTTCTTTTAGCAAGAAGTTCATCCATCCCTTCTGTTGTCATAGAAAGAAGTTCAAGCATTTCTTTATGAGTAGGTGTTTCTCTAAATAAATGACGCTCTTTAAAATTCACATCTTCCTTCACTAGCCATTTTTTCGTTTTACGACAAGATGTACAGCTCGGGTACGTATAAAATTTAATTTCTTCCATATGAAACCCTCCCGTTTTTTAGTTATAGATTGTTTATATACATTGTACACGTTTTGTATAACTTTTGTATAGTATTATGCACATGTTTTGTATAACTTTTTTTCTTCTGTCGTATTTCAAGGAAAAGATAGCGTTTTCAGGAAAGAAAGGATGTATTATAATGGAAAAGTATCGATATAGTTTCATAAGTGCTTTCTAGTGCTTACACAGCGATGACATTCATCATGACACTAACTAAGTTTGATAAAGGAGGAAATGGACGTGGAACGAATGTACCGTGTAATGGGGTTTTGGACAGCAATTTTCACTGTAATGTTTTACCTCGGTCACATGCATAAGACTTCTTTACTCTTTTTAGCTCAAACAGGCTTTTTTGTAATTCTTAGTTATTTAAAGCTGTCTGAAAGAATGTACATTTACGTTTTCGGAGCATATTTGACCGTCTTTTTTGTGGGGTTCACGTACTGGTCAACTTTTATGATGACACCAGGACAGTAAAGAGAAAAGCGATGGGCTTCCATCGCTTTTTGTATTCTTAAAAACCATTTAGGAAAGGATTTTGATCCATTTCGTGTCCCACAGTTGTTTCAGGTCCGTGACCGCTTAGCACAAGCGTATCTTCTGGAAGGGACAGCAATTTCGATTCGATGCTTTCTAACAGCTGAGCTTGATTGCCTCCAGGTAAATCTGTGCGTCCAATGCCGCCTGCAAAAAGCGCGTCACCAGATACTACAAAGTTACCCGATTTGAAATAATATGAAACGCTGCCAGGAGAATGGCCAGGCGTTTCGTACACCTCAAATTGAAATGAGCCAATTGTTAAATTGCCTTCGACTGAAATAATATCGGTTGCATCTGGAGCCGTAATTTCTCCTAAATCAAAAAATTTCGAACCGTTTAAATCACTATTATGAAGCCATTCTTTTTCATTTTTATGTACATAAAGCGGGATAGAGTAGTGATTCATCACTTCATCTACTCCTCCAATGTGATCAAAATGAGCGTGTGTCAGCAAAATAGCCAACGGTTTATACGTTTGTTTTTCTAGAAATTCAACGAGCTGTTTTCCCTGAGCTCCCGGGTCAAAAACTAAACACTCTTTTTTTTCGTTAGCAACGACATAACAATTCGTTTGAATAGGTCCTAGCGGTATACGATGATAGTTCATAATGTATCCTCCTTGTAAAATTTATTTCCGTTATATGCATTATCATACACACATCATCTTATAAATGAAAGTAAGGACCTTTCTAAGCTAATAAGGCGAAAGAAAGATTGGTTTTCATCTCGACAAACGGTTAGAAAAGTTTTACAATTAAAGGGATAAGCTAATGATAGCGCTTTAATTTTAAGTTGCCTAAAGGAGGTTTCTTCGAGTGGGTCTTATGATTATTTTTGCACTAACAACATTGCTAGGCGTATTTGCAGCTATTTCATCTTTTAGAAATAAAAACATATTAGGCATTGGTTTTTCGGTACTAACATTCGGTGTGTTCGGATGGTTTACCGTGATGACCATTATACATCACGGTTATCCGGCGGTACATCATTAAAAAAGCCACGCAAAGCATATGCTTTGCGTGGCTTTTCAAATAGATAGATATTCCATTGCCGCAACTAAAATAGCTTTGGTCGGATTATATACGCGTGATATTTGAGATAGAGGCAGCGGATTAATTCCTTTCCCCAGTTCTAAGGTGAACCCTAGCTTTTTCTTTTCTAAGATAAACCAATCCTTAAATCCAGCGTGACTATCAATCGTTTTGACTGCTTTATAACCGCTTACCCTTTCAAAATAACTGGCTATTTCCTCCGCTTCCGTCGGCTCTTCATTCATATACCCCCAGTAAAATTCTTCTCCTTGGGTATGTAAAGCAATCACACAATCAAAATTATGACGCTCAACGAGTTTTACCATTGCCTGCGCTTCAGGTTCAGACAGAGATTCATAACCTGGAAAGTCCCGATAATGCGGAGCTTTAGGTTCTTTGCGCTTTTTTTCAATTTCCCAATAAGCCGGAAACTGATTGTTTAAGTCTACCCCTCGGATATTTGCTTTCCAGCTTTGAAAATCAGGAAAATCTCTTCCTATTTTAGAAAGAAAAGACGCATAAGGTTCACTTACAGCAGGACCTTTTAAGACCAGATCTACTCCGTCTGGATTAACAATTGGAACCGCAGAAAGCGTAATTTGATTAAAAAGAGCTCTTGCTTCCTGCCCGTTCAACGCCTGGTCGTAATGAAGAGCAGCTAAATAATCTTCAACAAACTTTAGAAGAACATTTGTCGTAATCCATTCATTGGCATGAAAAGACGCATTAATATGAACCTTTCTTTCTCCGTTTCCAATTAAAATATGAGGAATCGGCTTTCCAAGCACGCTGCACCCTATCCATTCAAGAGAACCATAGGGGTAGTACGTCAAAAGTGTTTGGATATCTTGTATTGTTCGTGTGTAATCGTAGGGCTTTTGGATATCTACAATTTGCATAATCTTCACTCCTTTACACTATGTATATGTAAAGATTGAAAAGATGCATGATAAAAAAGCGCTTTGACTAAATGTCAAAGCGCTTTTTTATCTCAGTTAGATTCTTGCTTATTATTCAAAATAAGATTTAACTAACCAAGCTCCTCCAATAATTCCCGCATCGTTTCCTAAAGTAGCGATTGCTAGTTCAGCACCTTGCGCTACGCGAGGAAATGCAAAACGTTTGAAATAATCTCTTACCGGTGCAAGTAATACCTCGCCTGCACGAGACACACCGCCGCCTAGAACGATCTTCTCAGGGTTTAATGCATTAGCAGAGTTTGCTAGTGCTAGACCTAAATGAAAGGCAACTTTATCTACAACATGCATAGCTAACTCGTCTTTTGAACGAGCTGCATCAAATACATCTTTAGATGTAACTTGTCCATTTTGTTCTAACACTGTGCGAAGCTCACTTGGTTTGTCCGTTTCCGTTAACTCTTCCATTGTTAAACGTACAATTCCAGTTGCTGAAGCAATTGTTTCTAAACAGCCGGTTTTGCCGCAGTTACACGGTGCCCCGCCTTCAGGAATAGAAGTAATGTGCCCGATCTCACCAGCGGCTCCATTTACGCCTTGTACAATTTCACCGTTTGCAATGACGCCACCGCCAACGCCTGTGCCAAGCGTAACGCAAAGTAAATCTTTTGCTCCGTCTCCAGCACCCTTCCACATTTCTCCAATTGCTGCAATGTTTGCATCATTGTCTACTACAACAGGAAGAGAAGTTTCTACTTCCAAGATATCTTTGATAGGGAATTTTTCCCAACCTAAATTGACAGCTACTTCAATCGAACCGTTTGCAAAGTTGACAGGCCCCGGTGCACCAATACCAATTCCTACTAACCTTGATTTTACTTCTCCAAGATCGTTTAACTTTTTATCAATTGCTTTTGCAATATCTGTTGGAATTTTACGGCCTTGCTCGCTCACATCCGTATTAATTTCCCACTTGTGAATGATTTCTCCATAATGATTAATAAAGGCCATTTTTATTGTTGTACCGCCTAAATCAACTCCAACTAACCATTTGTCATCCATGTTCATTCATCCTTTTTCTCTTTTTGTTGTTTTAACTCTCGACGAAGCAAAAGAATTGCCATTTGGTAATCACGTACATCAATCAAGTTAGACTGATATAACTCTTTTACTTCCGCTTCCATCAGCTCTAAATCAGCAATACGATCGCCCACGTATATAAAAATGCCGAAGGACTTTAATAATTGTTGTACATCATATAACGTATTCATTCTGTCACCTTTATCCTATTTTCTAGGTGATATGATTCATTTATTTTGAGATAACTCAACAGTCATTCAGTCATAAACAGCGGCCGTATTTAACGCCCACTGCTAGGTCTACATATTAATATTCTAGTAAACGTTCTCACAATAGTAAAGTATAAAATATTAAATTCGTCATTCAACAGTTTTAATTTCCTAGCTCTCGCTTCAGCTTTTCGTATTTTTCATTTTGCGGTTCAAGCGCAATTGCTTTATCGATATTTTGTGTGGCCGCTGGAATATCATTCAGTTTCATATTCACCAGAGCTAACTCGTAATACGCCTCATGAAAAGTTGAATCATACTTTACAGCCTGATTCAATTGCTGTTTAGCTTCTTTATAATTTTCAAGATAAAATTCTGCGCTAGCACTGACGAAATACACGTTACTATTTCCTGTTCCTTTTTCAACAAAAAGCTTAATGGCATCTTTTGCTTCTTCATACTGCTTCTGCTGAAGATACGTAGCAGCTACGCTGAGTGCATAGGGCTCATCTTGATAAACAGAACGCTCATGATATCCATAAAAAAGCAGACTTCCTACTAATAAAAGCGTGCAAATGAAAGCCGGAATCTGAATATACAGCTTTTTTTGTTTCGGTAAACTGACGATGCTCGCAGCTAAAAATCCGCCAACCAAACCGCCAATATGCCCTGCATTATCGACGTTCGGCGCAACAAATCCAAAAATCAAGTTAATCACAATGATTACAATGAAACTCGATCCCATTGTTCGAAAAAAGAAGCGTGGATTTGTTCTTGCTAAAAACAGTAAAGCTCCAAAGCAACCGAAAATGGCCCCTGAGGCTCCTGCGGAAATGGACGTATTCCATATAAAACTTCCTAGAGATCCTGCAAACCCGGCAAATATATAAATAAAGACAAAACGCCCGCTGCCATATATCCTCTCTACAAGCGTTCCTAAATAATACAGGGCTACACTATTCATAAGCAAATGCAGGAGTCCTATATGCAAAATTATAGGTGTAAAAAAACGCCACCATTCGCCTTCCATAATTAAGGGGTTGTATTTAGCTCCGTATTGAATCAGAGTGAGCGTATTTTGTGTACTGCTCTTCCACTCCAGAAATAGAAACATTAAGATTTGCAGCGCTAAAAATATATATGTAAAAATAGGCTTCCCGTATCCAGCTATTTGCTGTTCTTCGCTTTGTTTTTTCTGTACAAAAAGCACAATTTTATGTTTCCACTGCTCTATTCGCTGTGCTTCTTCTTCGGAAGAGCAATTGTCTGCGCTTTCTAATGTAAGACCCAGCCGTTCGAATAGAGGTTCATAAGCGCTTGCTTTCTCTGCCGTTAGTTGTTCAACGTAACTATTCACTTTAGAGGGACTTGGCGCACTTTCTAAGGACTGCTCTGTATAAAAAGGATCAAAATCAGCAAAGTAAATCGTGTTAAGAGTAAGCGTTGATTTACCTCTCTGCTTTCGCACATTCTCAGCTCTTTGTAATGCATACAATACATCTTTTTGCTGCTCAACGGCTGATTTAAAATTCCGGCGGACTATACGGACGATTGACTTATCTTTACGATGCGAAGACTGAAACCATAGCTCTGAAGCATCAGCTTTCATCGAAATCAGCTCGTATGAAGAATGGCCAAGCAATTGCTGTGCCAGCTGCAAATAATAAAAATCTTGCCTAGACAAATAGTCACCTCCTCACACTCTCTATATGTAAAGATGGCAGAAAGCCAGGAAAAAAGCAACGATTTTCCCTTTTTCTTTTTCTACAAAAAAACACCTTACAAGTCTGTAAGGTGTTTTTTATGTATCTTTCGCTCTTAGCGGAAGACCTGCTTCATTAAACGATCCCGAACAAACGGCAAATTAAAAAATGAACGAACAGCTAGACTGCGGATAAATGAATTTCCAAACAGCGAATTTAAAACACGGTATCTCATTTGATAGCCCAGCGTTCCAACAACTAAAAGCGTAAGTACTAATACAATATGTCTCATTTTCAAGCCTCCTTACGTTTACTTTGCTCCTATGACGAACATTTTATGCTCTTATATAGGTAAAAGCAGGATAAGGATTCCGCCTGTAAAAGCAGCAAGCAAAATAGCGGCAAGATTCACAACATCATTGTTAAAGAAAGTTATTCCTTTCTCTTTTATCGTTGGCTTACGGCAATGGTCTTTCCGTTCCGTTTCAATACCGCAGCTTTGACAGCGAAAGCGAACTTGCACACTTGCCCCAAGAACAGTGTCTATAGCGTTTCCACTAAAACCAAAGCACCCGACTAGCAATATACTACTCAGCGATACGGATGGAAAAGCAAAATAACAAGCGGCAGCGATAAGAAAAGCTCCGGCTGCTCCGGCTGCTGTACCTAAAAGTGAAACGGCTCCTGAGGTACCCGCTTCTACTCTCTTTAATGTCCAAAGGTAAAACGGCGGCTTCTTACTAAGAGACCCTATTTCAGATGCCCATGTGTCCGCATTAGCAGCTGAGATACTGATCATAAACATCCACATGTAAACAGGAAAAGCTGTTGCTGCATATAACAAACCGCAAGCAGCAGCTACACCTCCATTAGCAAGGACTTGAATATAATCTCGTCTGTCGTGCTTCTCTAGCTTTTCTTCTAATGCGCGTTTTTTTTCTTTTTTGTACTTACTACACAACGTAGAAGTGCTAAAAAATAAGAGTAAGAGTAAAAAACCTTGAAGCGAAAAACCGATATAAACGCTCGCTCCTACGAGAAAAGACATGCAGGCTCCCGATACTGTCAGTGCTTTTGCTATGTAGCCTGCTCCTGCCATGAGTAATATTACAATTATCATGACAGCATCAAACGGATTCACAGCAAATAAGCTCCTTCTCTGTCAAAATATATTCAACGGGAATATCATGAGATTCATATGGGACCTCTGAAACGACTTGACAATCAAACGCAAGGCTTAGCTTCTGTCCGGTATAATCTGTTAGATAACGATCGTAATAGCCGCCTCCATAGCCGATACGATATCCATTTTTGCTATATACCACGCCAGGCACAAGGAGTAAATCAATTGAAGATTTTGAAACGGGAACAGTTTCTTCAACAATTGGCTCCGCTAACCCGTAGTACACTGTTTCAAGCTGTGAAAAATTCGTGATCTCGTAGAAAACCATTTGAGATGTTGTGGGGTTGCATTTTGGAACAGCTACTTTCTTTCCATCTTTCCAAGCACGTTCAATGATGGCTTTCGTATTAACTTCTTTATTTCTTGAAACCGTAGCTGCAATGACTCTAGCTTCTTTCCATAAACAAGTTTCATACAGTGCATTTGCTATGCTTGTTGAATGTGCCTCGTGCTGCTCTTCAGAAATTAAATTAAGAACGCGCTTCATCTCTTTGCGCAGATGAGATTTCATTTTAATTCCCCCTATAAAAAAAACAGCAGGATTGTACTCCTACTGCTTACTTTGTTTCACGATGAAGTGTAACTTTTTTAAGTCTTGGGCTGTATTTTTTTAACTCAAGACGATCTGGGTTATTACGCTTGTTTTTAGTTGTAATGTAATTACGGTCACCAGTTTCAGTGCAAGCTAATGTAACGTTTACGCGCATCTATTTTCCCTCCAAACATTATAAACATAAATCAGACTTTAATATAATATCATTTTTCGAAAGGAAATGCCAGTCTGTTTTTTTGAAGAAAGTCATTTAATTTCATTTCTTCACTTTTTCTTTCCTCTTAGAGCCCTGAGCCCCTTCTCTGCTACGCCTTATATATAGATGAAGTTTCTTGAAATAAGCGGAACTCTTTTTCTGAGAGGCGTACTTCCTTTCTTTTAAATAAAAGCCATTATTTACACTCTTTGATACTCTTGTATTTTTTCTACAAAATATGCCGACAGCTTCTTGGCAGTCTGAGTGTTTAACGCCTCTGAATAAATATTTAATACAGGCAAGTGACCATCGGGCAAAATAAGCGTCCATTCATGGGGATCATGGTAAATCTTTAAGCCATCAATGACATACACCTGTTTACCGATTGCTTCTTCTAATAGTTTCTTCATCACTTGTTCTTGAATTTCTAGCGGACATGAAATATACCGCCAGTTCATATAAGCGTGCGGGACATATTGAATCATTTCAGAAATTTTCCGCTGTTGCACCATAATTAATTCGATCAGCTGACATAAAGCGTACATGGCATCTAACTGAAATTGAACGGGCCCCAAAAGACTAAGCAAATCACGTTTTTTTGCTTTTGTCCTCATAAATGATTGATTGAGAGATTGAGCAAATGTTTCTAGTGTGGATGAATAGTGTATAGGAATAGGAACGAATGCTACTTTTTTTGTCATGTATACGCTATAAATATAAAGCGACATAATTTCTGAGTCATTTACGCTGCAGCCTTTTTCATCATATAGAGCAAATGTTTCTCCATCTTCTTTAATCTGAATACAAAAAGACAGCTTATTTCGTTTAATTATTCGTTTGATTTCTTCTGTTTTCTCCCATTTGTTTAAAAATAAAACGTGGACACGAAGACGCTTACATAATAATTCGACAACTTCCTGTATAAACGGCGAACAAATCACGCCAATCCTCGTACTGTCTTCTAATAAAATATGCTGATTAATTGATTTTACTAAAGCATCGCAATATTCTTCCCTGATATTTCCTATGCTTGTTTCTTTAAGTGAAACAGAAGTTGTTATGTTTGCTTTTTTAGCTTGAAGATACATCCGCTCAATCTTTTTTTCAATAAGCTGATTAACTAATTGCCCTTTCTTATCATATATTTCTAAAAAGAGGCCGCTGTTTTTGCTATCCACACCAATATAAATACCAATGCTCGCTTGTGAAGTCATCATGTAATATCGAAATACCGGAAGAGCTTCTTTTTTAATATCATACACAGCTGAATGATTACTCCGTAAAAAAGAAAAGCATTCTTTGCGAAGTTGAATGGCTTCTCCTTCATCATCGCTTGCTAGACAGAACGACCCTTGGTGTTTGCATACAAGTAATAACGCATTGTATAGTCTTTCTCGATCAACAGATGAATGTACATACAGGCGACCGTTTTTGAAGATAGAAACATCTGGTTTTACAGAATGTTGAGGTAGCACTTGATTTTCAGCTACTGTATCTTGGACATACGTAGTCATTGCTTGAACATTTACATAGGGACCTATCGTAGCGTTGTATAAAAACGATTCTGCCCCCACCGTTACGTTTTGAAGCAAAATCGTTTTATCGATTGCAGCATGTGCTTCTATGATACTATTGGTTCCGATAATCGTGTAAGGACCAATTGAAGCACCTTTTCTAATCACCACATTTTCTCCTACGTAAACCGGATCGTAAATAGTCACCCCTTCTTCTATAAGCGCGTCATCTGAGACAATACTTTCCTGTCTATTGCCAAACCACTTCCTCCACAAATCATAGTGTGCTTGACGATAATGGTGGATTTGCCCAATATCAATCCAATAATCTTCCGTTACAAAACTGCACACAATATGATTATATTCCAAAAGAAGCGGGATAATGTCAAAGCTAAAATCTGTAGGACCATAAGAATTCACGTAATCAAGAACGGATTTTTTGATCACATACACTCCCGTATTAATCAATCGGCTATTGGCCTGTTCGTAGGTCGGTTTCTCTACAAATCCCGTGACTCGATGCCCTTCATCTATCGTCACCACTCCATAACCCCGCACGTCGTTTACTTCTTTTGTAACAATGGTCATTTCGCTTTTTTGTTCATAATGAAAATGAATAACGTCTTGAAGATTAATTTCTGTTAAGGCATCTCCACTAATAATAATACAGTCTTCCTCAATAAAGGCCTCTGCTCGCTTAATTCCGCCCGCTGTTCCAAGAGGCTCTTTTTCGATAAAATAAGTAAGCGTCACTCCCCACTGAGAGCCATCCCCAAAGTATTCAATAATTTGTTCATGCCTATACTGCAGCGTAATCCCAATCTCTGTAATTCCATGTTTCTTAAGCAGTTCAATGCTATATTCCATCACAGGTTTATCGTAAAGCGGCAGCATAGGCTTTGGAATCGTATAGGTCAAGGGCTGCAGTCTTGTTCCTTTACCGCCAGCAAGTATAATGGCTTTCAATTTTTTGCCTCCCTCCTTTTTTTATCCTGGCAAATGTGATGTTGAAACAGCTTACTTGTATCAATAGCGATTTTTTCCCAGCTAAACATAGTTGTTGCTTTTCTATACCCATTTTCGCTGATTTTTGCAGCCGTTTTTTCATTTTTTAACAAAAATTCAATACAGTTGATTAATTCGAGCGTATCTCCTCGGGCAAACGTCAGGCCCGTGTCGAAATGTGAAACAATATCGCTTAGACCTCCTGTATCGGCAACGATAGTTGGCTTCTTGGCTACCATCCCCTCTAAAGCCACAATTCCAAAAGGTTCATATAAACTTGGAAAAACAACCATTTTGCAAGCTTGAAGAAGCTGATTTCGTTCGTTATCGGTAATGTATCCAATAAAATACACGTATTTGTCTAGTTGCTTTTCACTTACCTGTGTTCGAAACTCATGAAGTAAAGGCCCTTTTCCTGCCACAACGAATTGAACATCTATTTGTTTTTTCTTAAATAGTTCCGCTGCTTCAATAAATAGCTGAAATCCTTTTTCATATACAATTCGTCCAATTGAAAAAATAATAGGGGCCTTTCTAAAATTATATTTCTTTTGTAAACTTTCTTTTAACCGCTCATTTACTGCGTCGACTACCAGCTGCTTGTCAATTCCATTTGGAAATATAGCAATTTTATCTTGCTCTACGTGAAATAAAGTGATTAATTCTTTCTTCATATAGTCGCTGCAGACAATGATTGAGCTTGATTGTCGAATCAGCTCCTCTTCCTGCAAGTGAATTTTCTGCTGCATGTCATTATGAATACCATTATTGCGCCCATGTTCTGTTGCATGAATGGTCGTAATTAGCGGTCTATCCGTTTTATCTGCTAAACATTTTGCAGCGGATGCAACAAGCCAGTCATGAGCATGAATAACGTCAAAAGACAGCTTGTAGCCTAACTGCAGTCCTCTAAGAGCCATAGCCACGTTCAAACTGTTTACCCATGTCAAAAAATCCGGATGATGAGGCTGCAGGCTTTTAACTCGGTAAACGTGAACACCGTATAAACGCTCATATTCCGGCAGCCCCTCTACATACGTTGTTAATACACTAACATGATGGCCCGCCTTTGCTAACGCTCTGGATAAATCAAATACATGTCGTGCAAGTCCTCCGATAACTAGAGGAGGGAATTCCCATGCAAGCATTAAAATGGAGAGACCGCCTTTATATTGATTTACTGATAAAGCCGCCGGCTCTATCTCTTTTGTAGGGTATAAAAAAGAACTTCCTGAAAGAAAACTGTTTTCGCTATCCATCCTTGGATTCTCTTCGTGACAAAGAAAATCAAATAGTTTTACTTGCCTTTCGTATTCATCTCTGACTTTTTCAAAATTATAAAGCCAATCGCTGCTACTTAAAAGGAGCCACTGTCGGTAGATAGCATTCACCACGCTAGGATGTTTAGAATCGATAAAATCTAGCATCGCCTCTGACTTCTGTACGGTTGAAATAAACAATTGATTGTTCTCACTAACAAATTCAGCGCTTTTTGTTGCACCGTAGAGTGCAAGAGTTTCGTTTTGATGAAACTCTATATCCCTCGCGTAATCTAAAGGATATTGAAATGTACCGCTTGCTGCTTGCATTCGCTGAAAGCCAAGCGTGTCCTTAGCCTTCAAATCCAAAACAGCGCTCGCTTTATTCATTGTTCCTTCCTCAACTTGTTTTCCTTGCTTAGGATATGGAAACAAGATAATGCCAGCAGGCGACTTTTTTAGTTCATCTGTTGATGACTTCACAAAGGTATAGCGCATTTCATGAGATTTTAGGAGCATATCTACTTGATGAGTATACTCTCCTTGCTGTATAAAAAAACCGACGGGCTTTTTTTCAAAAAACTGTTGAAAAACACGTATTGCTTCTGTAATTTGGAGATTTAATGTTTGTTCGGTTTTAAGGGTGGAAACGAACGCGTTCGTTACGGTAGTAGGAATACATTCCATCATGTCATGCTGAAAGAAATATTTGCAGGCTGAGAACAAGCTCCCGTTCCACTTTTTTAAAAAAGTGAGTGCTCTCTGATGCTGCCGGCTTGAAAACTGGTGTAAATATTGAGCGTAACGAGTGTTAAACTCCTCGTCGTTTAATGCGTTCAAAAACACACAAGACATCACAGCTGTTGCACCTATCAATTTCTTAGACTCAATTTGATCTAAAAAAGGGATGAACTCGTTCGTTACTTGTTCAAACAGCGGATACTCACTCTCTGTTTGAAGTACATGTAGCAACGGACAATGCATATAAGTTAAAAAAATACAGTCATCACTATTCATATTGCTTCTTCACCTGCTCCAAGTCATTTGAATATAAGGAATATGTGCTAAATTCATTTTGAACACCCTGGTGAACTTTTACAGGTTCGTACATCCAGCCTAACGAAGTTACATTCACTTGTTCATGTTGTTCTTTCATCAAATAAACTGGATTCGAACGAAGAAGGGAAAAAAAACTTCCTTCTTTATCTTGAATACCAATATCTATTACATACGTGCGCTCACTTTCCAAGCTGTTCATAAACATGAAGTCTTGCTTAGGAGTAAGACCCTTCATATAATAGCGGTGTGATTCATGGCCGTTAAAATGAAGACCTGTTATATCATACGTACACATAGCTAGATTCAATTCTTCCCACCGTGTCGAAAACATACTTTCTACCATCTCTCGAATATGCTCAGAAAACGACCAGTGAACATAAATACGAGATGAGTCAAGCTGAGTAGCTATACACACATTTAAGTTTTGAATAAGATTAGCAGCCACTGTTTTATCACTTCGTTTCTTAGAATGTTTTTTCTACATATAAATGCCGTATAAACTTATTAACATCTTACCATTCAGAAAAAGTTGCCACAATAAACGCAATTTGTCGATTTGTGTTAAAAATTCAGGTTAACATAGTAATTATAATTTACTAACAAAAAAACCTCTTCGCTTATTAGAAGAGGTTTTTCTACTATTCGTTTAAGTCGTAGCGTTTGCCTTTTACAAGGTAAAATACGCTTTCTGCTACGTTAGTGGTATGATCAGCCATACGCTCTAAATAGCGGGCTACAAATAAAAGCTGCGTAATTTGGTTCATAGCCTCCTGCTTTTCTTTAGCAAGACTTAAAAGTTCTTTGATTGTTATTCCGTAAAGTTCATCCACTTGATCGTCCATTTCCGCTACTTTTTTAGCCAGCACAAGATCTTCCTCGTGATAAGCTTTTAACGAAAGGCTCAACATTTCAATCGAAATATCGTGCATTTTCTTTACGTGTTCTAACGGCTTAATTAATTCTTCGTTTCCAATTCGTATAGCTGATTTTGCTACGTTAACCGCAAAATCTGCCATACGCTCAACATCCGAAGCAATTTTAATTGCCACAATGATACGTCTTAAATCGATAGCCACCGGCTGCTGCTTTGCGATCAGTAAGATAGCTAGGTCATTAATTTCTTCTTCTAAGTCATCCACGTATGAATCGCCGTCGATAATTTCTAGCGCCAGCTCAACGTTGCTTGTTTGCAACGCTTCAATTGATTTTGATAGCGCCTCATGCGTTAAGCGCCCTATTTCTAATAATTTTTCACGTAATATCTTTAAATCACCATGAAACTTTTCGCGTACAACCACTCATCCCATCTCCTTGTATGTCTTAACCGAAACGACCTGTAATATAATCTTCTGTGCGTTTATCAGATGGCATTGAGAAGATTTTATCTGTTTCTGCGTACTCTACCACTTCTCCATTTAAGAAAAATGCTGTTTTATCTGAAATACGTGCCGCTTGCTGCATATTGTGGGTAACAATAATAATGCTGAAGTCTTTCTTTAATTCTTGTACTAACTCTTCTACTTTTAATGTTGAAATTGGATCGAGCGCAGAAGTAGGCTCATCCATTAAAATAACGTCAGGTTCAATTGCCAAGCAGCGCGCAATACAGATACGCTGCTGTTGTCCACCTGACAACCCATTTGCATTTTGATTCAAACGATCTTTAACTTCGTCCCAAATAGCTGCTCCTCGTAAACTTTTTTCAACAATTTCATCTAGTTTTTTCTTGTTGCGAACGCCATGAATTCTTGGACCGTACGCAATATTATCATAAATAGATTTCGGGAACGGATTTGGCTTTTGGAAAACCATTCCTACTTGCGTGCGCAGCTCTTCCACGTGGTACGATTTATCAAAAATATTTTTCCCTCTATACTCAATCTCACCTGATGTACGGACAATTGGAGTCATTTCTACCATACGATTTAACGTTTTAATATATGTTGATTTTCCGCAGCCTGATGGACCGATGATCGCGGTAACTTCGTTAGCATGAATGTCTAAATCAATATTTTTTAAGGCATGTGTGTTGCCATACCATAAATTCAAACCTTTTGTTTTATATACAATTTCTTTTGTTTGCGGAGTATTTACTTTTTCTTTGTTAGTCAATTCCATTGTTATTGCCATTGGATAATCCTCCTTCATCGTCTTTAACCGTTTTGAGCACAATAAAAGTCTCTCTATGTCTATTTAATATCTATTGTTTACTATCAGTGTAAATAAATACGAGAAGCCGAAACGCTTCCCCTTATTTTGATCATTTCTATTAATCCTTACACTTACAGAATAATAGCCGACTATTAATTGTGTTTTAACTCAATGTAAAGCTTTTGTAAACGAAGGTCTATCTGCGTGTTTTTTAGGTAAAAAACTAGTTCTTACGACCCTTAAATTCAATAAAAAACCATATATGTAAAGATTTTTAACAAAAAAAGAAGAGGTAGAGACATAACTAAATCAATTCAATCTAAAGATGGATAAATTAGATAAATAAGCCAGTATGAATTACTTCCGACACCACTGTTGATTTTCGTGCAAGACTTCGCTTTCCACGAACGGCCGGTGAGTCTCCTCGTTGCTTCGCTTTTCCTGCAGGAGTCTTCACCTTGCCCTCCAATCAACCGCTAAAAGCACCTACATACACGAAATCTACGTTCACCCTACAAATAAAAAATCCGAACAAAGTTGATTCTTAACCAACTTTGTTCGGATCTTAACTTCAATTAATATGTTTTTGTTCCAGCCTCTTTAATTGGCGTCGTTTGCAATGACAGCCTGTTGATTCTCTTCTTGGTCTTTTACTTCTTGTTCACCTTTTTTCTTTAAATCAAAATACGTATCGAGCGCAGAACGAGCAAGCTCTTTTGTAATGGTATTTGGTGCACTTGGCACAAATGCCGATGGTACCACCACAGCTACTGCAATTTCAGGATTATTTGCCGGAGCAAAGGCCACAAAGTTTGAATTATTAACTTTAATAGGGTCCCCTCCGCTTGGGTTTTTCTCATAGGCTTGTGCCGTTCCTGATTTACCAGCAGGATTATAGTTCGCTGTATGGAAAGCTGCATACCCTGTACCGCCTTGTTCTTGCGTAACGCGCTTAAAGCCACTTTGAACATCTTTAATGTATTCTTCTTTCATCGTGATACGATTTAACACATCAGGCTCAAATGAATGCTGCGTACCGCCAATTTCATCGGTTTTAATCGTTGGTTTTCGGATTTCTTTTACTAGCTGCGGCTTAATGCGATACCCTCCATTAGCTATTGCAGAAGTATATTGAACAAGCTGCAGCGGCGTGTACGTATCATACTGACCAATTCCTAAATCAAGCGCCGTACCTGGAACATCGCTTCCACCTTGGACACCTGTTGATTCGTTATCAAGGTCTATGCCTGTTGATACGCCTAAGCCGAACTGACTGTAGTAAGAACGCAGTTCGCTGAATGTATCAGGTTTAATCGGTAAAGTCATGTTTTTATGATACTGTAACCCAGCCATAGCCATTACCGTTTTAAACATAAATACGTTGGATGAATATTTTAACGCAGATGAATACGTTAAGGGTCCTAGCCCTTCAGCCTCAGCTGATTTTTTAACCGGTGTTCCTTTAATTTTTAACGGTTCATCAACGAACACTGTGTTTGGCTTAATAGCTCCTGAATCTAAGCCGGCTAAAACCGTTGCTCCTTTTACAACAGAGCCCATTGTATAAGATGTTGAAATATTTCCCAATGAAAAATCTTCTATTTTAGGCGCTCCAGTCTTCTTATCAATGGTGTATTTTTTACCTGCCATTGTTAAAATTTCTCCTGTGTGAGGATCCATCATAATAACAAAAGCACGGTCTAAAAATTGCGTTCCTTTCATTTGCTTTTTAGCTAAAAGCTGGTCCGTAATTTGTTTTTCTACTGCTTTTTGAAGCTCCATATCAATAGTTAAAACCAAATCACTGCCGCGTTCACCTTTAGACACTTGAATTGTATCAAGGAGATTTCCTTTTTTATCTGTTACATATTGAACTTTTTCTTTTTGACCGCTGAGCTGGGCTTCGTATTGCTTCTCTAAATAGCTCGTCCCAACTTGGTCATTTCGGCTATAGCCTCTTGACAAGTAATACTGTACTTTATCTTTGGGCAGTCCTTCGTTGGCAGATGATACATTTCCAAGCAAAGTACGGAGAGTACTGTTTTCTGGGTATGAGCGATCCCAATACGTTGTTGTATCAACACCTGGAAGTTCATCTAAGTGCTCACTTACAACGGCATACTCTTCATTTGTCACACCGCTCTTAACAATTTGCGGGGTGTTAGAGTAACCTGCCTCCATTTGGCGCTTAATAGCGAGAACTTCTAAATCACTCTTTAGACTTTCTAAATCTTTTTTAGAGATGCGGTCTAACTGATGTTGATACAGTTCGTCATCAGTCATTTCACCATCTTGAACTTTTTTGCGATCAGCTTGCGTAATTTTCTGTTCCGCTTCTTTAGGGTGAAGCATAATCCAATAATCCTTCATATCGCGTTCTGTAATTTTTACCACATTTTTAGCATCTTTATTCTTTTTATTTTCTGGAATATCAATCACATTTGTGGTGTAAGGAACATCGATCATAGTGGCTAACTTTTTAGCGATGCGCAGCCTTTCTTCAGCTGTATTTCCTTGAAAACGAGTATATGTAATCGTATTTAAAGAGGTATTATCTACAATTACGCGGTTATAACGATCGTACATTTTCCCTCGAGGAACAGGCGTACTGACCGTAACGTCCTGTGTTTTTTCGACTTCTCGTTCGTAATTCTCACCGTACACAATTTGAACAAGTCCCAACCGCAAAATTAATACGGAAAATAGGGCAAATACGGTCAAGAAAAGTAAGTTCACACGAAAAGGCACGTGACTTTTTCTTCTTTTTTTCTTTTTCATACCAACACCTACACTTTATAAAACATATATACCATAACACCATAAAATCAGACATTTAGCAAATAAATAGACACCTGGCAGGTGCCTATTTACACAACGTATTTATTCTAAAAGAAAAGCGAAGCATTTTCCATAGTACAAATGAAGGAGCTGACAACACTCTAAGCTGGAGACTCTCCGTCTCCTTCATTTAATACCGGAGGAGTAACAGTCGTTTCTTTTTTGTGCAGAGGCTGTGAGATATGTCTCACACAAAAATAAATGATCGTATGCCCTGCTCCAACAATAGCTAATAAAATGGGAATACTTTTTGCTTCATCAAAAATTAGTACAGCTATTAAAAATAAAGATATGGAAACGACGCGCCCGATATTCAGAAATACTTCTCTGACAACAATGTATTCAATTCTTTTTGAAACAACGTCTTTTGCTCGTCCAATCACATCGTACGTTAGAGAAATGAATGGAACCAACAAAATAGGATAGGCAATGGCAATACAAACAGCATATATAATTAACTTTGGATACGATAAGTTAAAGATAAGCAAAAAGACTGCTCCATAGAGAAGGAGGCCTCCTGTGAAGATAAACCGAAGGCGATTTTTTTGCTTAATAAACCTTGAGGCAACATAGTATCCTACAAACGCAACCGCTGAATTCACCAGTCCATATGTTCCTAAAGCTAATTCACTTCCCGTCGTAATAAATACCATGACGGATACAACAAAAATGAACGTACCTTCACGCAACCCTTGAAAGAAATGAGCCTGCAATATTCGATTCCAGTCTTTATTGACTTTTCGTTCAGCCCATACTTCTTTAAATTTGTATACTCCTTCCGCTGCGCGTCTTGTAATAAAAAAACTAAGCACAACGGCACCGATAAACAATAGCAGCGATACACCAAACACAATTTTATACCCAAGTGATTCATACAAAGCGGAAATAACAAAGCCCGCTCCTAAAGGACCAATCATCCCTGCAAAAGAGTTTAAGATCCCTAAAAATCCGTTGAAAAAGTCTCTTGTATCAGGTTCTGTAATTTCAAAAGTTAGCACATTAAAAGCTAGCCAATAAAAGCCGTATCCTATACCCAGCAGTCCACCAAGCAATACTAAATACTCGGCTGCGTTAGCTCCACTGACTAATACAGCGATATAAAAAACAGCTAAAAAAGATACACCTAACCTTAAAACCACAACCCGGTCAATTCGTTTGGCCCATTTACCTGCTAAAATAAACGTAAGCGGCTGAAGCACCACTACCGCTAAATTATAAATAGCGAGATCCGAAAATTCGCCTGATTGTTTCCACAGATAAATGTTAACAAACGAATTGGAAATTGAAATAGCCAAGGCATAAAGACCGCCTATAATTAAAAGCAAAAGTAAATCTTTACTAACTTCTACATCTCCAACTACTTTTTTTAATAAAGGCATATCAAAAAACTCCTTTTCTCTTCTACACCTAGTGTGTGAAAAAGAAAAGGAGATATGTAAAAGAATTGGAAAACAAAAAAGCCAGTAAAGGTAATAATTACTTTACTGGCTCTTAAATACGTCTTCAGCTTATTTTGCAGCGTCGTAACGCTTAGCAACTTCGTCCCATTTTACAACATTAAAGAATGCTGAAATGTAATCTGGACGGCGGTTTTGGTAATTTAAGTAGTAAGCGTGCTCCCAAACGTCTAGACCAAGAATTGGCGTTTTGCCTTCCATTAATGGGCTATCTTGGTTTGGTGTGCTTGTTACTTCTAATTCGCCGTTGTTTACAACTAACCAAGCCCAGCCAGAACCGAAGCGAGTTTTAGCTGCATTTGCAAATTCTTCTTTGAATTGATCAAAGCTGCCGAATTTGCTAGCGATAGCGTCTGCTAATTCACCAGTTGGAGCACCGCCGCCGTTAGGGCAAAGGATTGTCCAAAATAATGAGTGGTTCGCATGACCGCCACCGTTATTGCGTACTGCTGTACGGATATCTTCAGGAACAGCATCTAAGTTTGAAATTAACTCTTCAATACTTTTGCTTTCTAAATCCGCTTTGCCTTCAACAGCAGCGTTTAGATTTGTAACATATGTGTTGTGATGTTTTGTGTGGTGAATATTCATTGTTTCTTTGTCGATATGTGGTTCCAGTGCATCGTATGCATAAGGTAGTTCTGGTAATTTGTAAGCCATGAATAATTCCTCCTTCAAAATATGTAAGCATTTTGGCGCAAAAGCACCATATACGTTTAGATTAGCAAATTTACCCTACTGTTTCAAATAAAAAGTTCCTAATCCATGATTTATATTTACCTAATTCCCATTCGCTATTCTTTTAAACATAAAAAAAGCTTCTTTTTCTCAAAAGAAGCTTTGAATAGACAATAGTATGGCGGAGGAAGAGGGATTCGAACCCCCGCGGGCTTTAACACCCCTGTCGGTTTTCAAGACCGATCCCTTCAGCCGGACTTGGGTATTCCTCCAACCCTATAAATGGTGGACCCTGCAGGACTCGAACCTGCGACCGGACGGTTATGAGCCGTCTGCTCTAACCAGCTGAGCTAAGGGTCCACATGGCTCCACAGGTAGGACTCGAACCTACGACCGATCGGTTAACAGCCGATAGCTCTACCACTGAGCTACTGTGGAACAATATGAATTATGTATGTCACAAACGCAAATTGGAAAATAGCGGCGGAGGGGATCGAACCCCCGACCTCACGGGTATGAACCGTACGCTCTAGCCAGCTGAGCTACACCGCCATGGCTCCACAGGTAGGACTCGAACCTACGACCGATCGGTTAACAGCCGATAGCTCTACCACTGAGCTACTGTGGAACAATATAACATTTACTAGCGACATTAAAAATTTAACATGTTTCTAGCCTAAAGTCAATATATTATTTTAAAACAGCGTATAAAAAATAGGCAATCATCAGCAGTTGAATAAATCCTTTTGAAATAGCGCCACTAAAAAAGCCAATAACCGAACCTACTCCAATTTTTACTGCGTTGCTAATTGTGGTCCGATGAACAATCAGTTCTCCTACAATCGCTCCGATAAACGGCCCTAAAATAATTCCAAATCCCGGAATAACAAACGGACCCACAAGCAGCCCAACTGTACTTCCCCAAACACCTGCTTTAGTGCCTCCGAATTTTTTCACACCAATAATATTAGCTATATAGTCTGCTAAAAAAAGTGCGACAACTAACAATCCTTGTATCACCCAAAATAACCAGCTATAGGAGCTAAAATCATAAAATAAACCGTATATAACAAATCCTAGAGCTACAAATAGCACGCTTGGGATGATAGGATAAACCAACCCAACAAACGATACAACAAAGCTAATGATAATTAATGCCCAACATAAAATAGCCATGCCCGCACCTATCCTTTTTATTATTACTATTTATCATACAATAATCACTCCTATAAAGAAAGACCTTGCACGACGAGTCCTTCCTTTATTTTACTTTCGAATACCTCTTCAAATAATGATTTTCGAGTGTACCTCTGCAATATTAACAGCACGGTCCTCAAGCTGCCCGTAATATCCTCAAAAACAATGATGGCAAAACCTGTACATATACGCATAAGATGTGCTTGTGACAAAACGCTCCACCGCATCATTGTAATTGGTAACGGTTTCTAAAATCTATTGTAAACCTTAAATTTTCGCTATAAAATAAGGTATAATCAGAATCTTCAATAAGAGGAGGCTTTACAATGAGCATGCTGAAAAAGATGGCATGGAGTTTTACTTCCTTCAAAAAAATAAGGTCGCTTCGCTTTGAGCATACGAATAAAACAATTGGCTTTGTGCTGTTTTTAACATTTATTTCTTTGCTGCCTACATTTTTCTTTATGACTTTGACGATTGTAAACGGCTATCATATCGCTACTACAGATCTTCCGAAATCTGTTCCTTCTTTTTCTATTTCAAACTCACAGCTTACGTCAAGTCAACCTTTCACAAAAAAAGCAAACGGTACCGCTTTTATCTTAAACCCCTCACAGTCTATTGAACGGTTTCATTCCCCTGCTCATGCAATTGGTTTTTTAAAGGATGGAATTTACATCACGACTAATTCACAAACACAAACGTATTCATATGAGTTGCTAAACTGGCATCATAAAGATAAAAATGAACTGCTAAACTTGCTTCACGAACAAAAATTTTCTTTATACATACTTGTCCCTATCGCTATGCTTTTACTGTACGTATTAACATCTGGACTAAACTTCCTTTCTATTACCTGCCTTGCTTATCTTGGAAAACTGATTGGACTCATTACTAAAAAGCAGCTTCCTTTCAAGCAGCTATGGGCACTGAGCGCTTATAGTACGGTAGCCTTCACGCTGCTTTATACGCTTTTTGAAGCTTTTTCTTTGTCTCTAGCACTACATAGCTCTCTTTACTGGATAGGAACATTCTTCATTTACTTGTTGCTCGTCACAAGGGTTCCTATAAGAAAAAAGGTAAAACCTAATAAAGATGCTGGGACAAACATATTTTAGTTGAAGGAAAATCCAAACGAGGAATCTAGATTCTTGATAGAGAATCCAACTCGTTCGGATTTTTTTATTGATATGGTGAACGCAGGTTTCATGTATGCGGCTGCTTCTAGGTGGTGATTGGAGTGATTTAGTTAAGTCTCAGCCTCTTTATTTCGGTACAACTTTTCTTCTTCCCATTGCAGAAGAAAGAATTTTCAACTGATACAAAACCCACAAACCTCCTGCTGTGAGCAGAATAAAGCTATAAACAAACATCAGCCTTTCAGCATGCATCCACACTTCAAAAACAACAGGTCCCAACGCTACTCCTAAAAATCTCACCGTTCCATAAATGGATACAATAAACCCTCTTTCTTCGTCTGAAGCCGCTGAAGTAATCATCATATTAATACACGGAAGAACAAATCCTAAGCCGCCAAAGGCGACTGTCAAACAAAACATCAGCACAGGAAGCGTATAAATAATCGTTAATACTCCAAACATTAGGAATAAAAGAGTTATCCCTACTATCATTAATTTTTTCATGAGCTCTAGATCTGTTTTGATGCGTTGACCGGTCCAGTAAGAAACGAGCGTCATCGCACCAAGAGGAAATAAAAAAGCGGTTCCTTTAAAAAAACCGTCTATATGATACGTTTCCTCTATTAGAAAAGATAAGTAATATAAAATGCCAAATAATAAAAACAACCCTAATCCCCCGACAAAGAATAAAGGAAAAAGCGATTTTCTTTTATCATAGACAATCCCAATAGCTTTCTTTAAATATTCTTGAACAGATACTGAATCCGAACCTGTTTTCCCTTCTCTCACATACATCACTATACCTACTAAAGCAGCACCTGCAGCTAAAGGATAGACAAAAAACGCGGCATACCATACGACGAGTGCTGCCGATGCTCCAATTATCGGTGCAACCACTTTTCCAACTCCGTTATACACTTCTAAAATCCCGAGGACTTTTGCTCTTTTTTCCCCTGTAAATACATCTCCAGTTAATGCCATTGCCAACGTTGTAGTACCTGCAGCTCCAATCCCTTGAATGACTCTGCCTGCCATCAACACAGCAAAGCTTCCAGAAGAGAATGAAGCACTACTAGCAGCGATGATACTACCTATTATCATCATGACGAGTGAATATATGATTAACTTTTTACGCCCATACCGGTCTGATAAAATCCCTACAGCAGGGATACACAATGCGGCTGGAATCGAAAATGCACTCAGTATCAAACTGGTTTGAACTCCGCTTAAATGAAGTGACTTTTGAATGCTTGGCAGCAGAGGAATGAGCATGGAATTTCCCAGCACCATGATTAAAGGCAATAAGCCTAATGAAACAATCATTAATTTTTCTTTCAATTTTCGTTCTCCAATCATATTTAAGTAAGACAAGCATAGGCTTTACACATAAGCAAAAGAATGAAGGAGGAGCATAATGAAAAAGCTATGTGCATTAGCCGCTTTCGCTTTTATCGGATATATTTGTCACTACGACATTAAATACGGGACCATTCCCACTGCTACTGAAGCAGTTCAAGTCAGCAAAGCGCAGCCTGCAGAAACAAAAGCCGCCAGCTCTTCTTCCACCTATACAAAAATAAAAATTAAGCCAGGCGATACAGTTTTGTCCGTCATTGAGGAGCTTACAAAAAAATCGATACCGGTTTCTATGAACCAAATGATTACAGACTTCAAAAAGTTAAATAACGGTACAGCGCCTGAGGATATTCAAATTGGAAAAACGTATAAGTTCCCTATTTACAAGTAATGACAGCATTCTTCTTGTCAAGATGGGATAGTCATTGTTAAAATAGCTAAGGTAGTACTTTCTACTAGTTATTTTGTTCATAAAGAGTTATTCTATTAATGAATTCAAATTCTTGATTTCATTTTGAAGGAGAGATTATCACGTGAGTGAAATTATACATCGTACAAAAACACGCCCGGTTAAAGTTGGAGATTTAACAATCGGAGGCAGCAACGAGTTAGTTATTCAAAGTATGACAACCACTAAGACACATGATGTTGAAGCAACGGTTGCAGAAATTAAACGTTTAGAAGAAGCAGGATGCCAAGTTGTTCGTGTTGCTTGTCCAGACGAGCGCGCAGCAGATGCAATCCCTGAAATTAAAAAACGCATTAACATTCCATTAGTTGTGGATATTCATTTTGACTACCGCTTAGCATTAAAAGCAATTGAAGGCGGAGCGGATAAAATCCGTATCAACCCTGGTAATATAGGTCGCCGTGAAAAAGTGGAAGCTGTTGTAAATGCTGCAAAAGCTAAAAATATTCCAATTCGTATTGGAGTTAACGCTGGTTCACTTGAAAAACGTATTTTAGATAAATACGGCTATCCGACAGCAGATGGCATGGTAGAAAGTGCACTTCATCACATTAAAATTTTAGAAGACCTTGATTTCCATGACATCATCGTGTCAATGAAAGCATCGGATGTTAACTTGGCAATTGAAGCTTATGAAAAAGCTGCTCAAGCATTTGACTACCCTCTTCACTTAGGAATTACAGAATCAGGTACATTATTTGCAGGAACTGTAAAAAGTGCAGCAGGTCTTGGCGCTATTTTATCTAAAGGAATCGGAAATACATTACGTATTTCTTTAAGTGCGGATCCTGTAGAAGAAGTAAAAGTTGCGCGCGAATTGCTAAAATCATTCGGTTTAGCTTCCAATGCTGCAACTCTTATTTCTTGCCCAACTTGCGGACGTATTGAAATTGATTTAATTAGCATTGCTAATGAAGTTGAAGAGTATATTTCAACTGTAAAAGCACCGATTAAAGTAGCGGTACTTGGCTGCGCTGTAAACGGTCCTGGTGAAGCTCGTGAAGCTGATATCGGGATTGCAGGAGCACGCGGTGAAGGTCTACTATTCCGCAAAGGCGAAATCGTACGCAAAGTTCCTGAAGAAACAATGGTTGAGGAACTAAAAAAAGAAATTGATAAAATTGCTGCTGAATATCACGCAAAGCAAGAAGCTGAAAAAGCTGCAGCTAAATCATAACCCAAAAAAAGCGAGGCGCATATGCGCCTCGCTTTTTTTTATGAAAAGAACGGTAATATAAACGTACCGACAATAATCGATACAACTCCGATCCCTATTGCCCATGCTCCTAGCGTAAGTGCTCCTTTTCTGCGTGCGATAAACCCTAGAATAATCCCAGCGGCACCAAGAATAATTGGTAAAAAGAATAGTGAAAGAATCGAAAGCACGAGTGCGAAACGACCGTATCCCGTTCCTTCTCCTCGTCCAGCGACTTCATGATTGCGATTGCGATCAATATCTATAACTTCACGCTCTGCATGAGGCTCTCCTACTCGGTAAGGAACGCCCACTTCAGCTGCAGTTTCTTCCATGAAATCAGCTTCATATACATCTTTTCTACGCCTTTGTTCTTCATTCTCCATGCTTAATCCCTCGCTTTCGTAAATAAGGAGCATTTATAGTATCTGAATGCGAGGGAAAATTATAAGTGTCAATCTTATACAGCTGCTCACTCTCTTACAAGAAATAGGTACAGACGCAATCACCAGGCCATGCAGTGATCATTACGTTTTGCCAAAGGCGTATAAAAAGTATTACTGTTTCTGTTTGGGCTTTATGTTACACTAGACAAGAATAATCAAGCACCTAAGTAGAATAAACGTATTAAAGGAGTGCACGTAGTTGACGAAAAAGTTTGGAATTGACATTGATGGAACTGTTACTTCTCCTGAAACTTTTGTTCCTCATTTAAATAAAGCCTTTAACTTAAATTTAACACTTGAAGACATTACAGAATATGATTTCAGCCCTTTTGTAAATGTATCACCTGCTGAACTCGGGAAATGGTTTAAAGCAAATGAACGCTCTATTTACGAAACCTCTCCACTTGCAGACGATGCAAAAGCGGTTTTGCAAAAATGGCATCAAAAGCACGAATTATTCTTTATTAGTGCAAGGCACGATAAGCTATTGGACGTCACGGAAGAATGGTTTCAAAAAAATGAACTATCGTTTCATCACATTGAGTTAGTCGGATCTCATTTTAAAGTTGAGACAGCAAAACGATATGATGTTGATATCTTTTTTGAAGACAAACATGATAATGCTTGTGAAATCAGTGAAGAATGCAATATCCCCGTTATCTTATTTGATACTCCTTATAATCGCTTACCTGTTCCAAAAGGAGTGGTTCGCGTATACAATTGGCTAGAAGCAGATCAGTGGGTAGCCAGCTGGTTAAAAGAACAGCAAAAATAAAAAAGAGAGGTGCATAACGCCCTCTCTTTTTTATTGATTACATTCTATACATTGACCGTAAATTTCAAATTTATGGCCTGTAATATTGTATCCTCGCAAATCCTCGTCTACATACTCCATCGGACAAGCTTCAATTTCTTTTGTTTTTCCACAATCTAAACAAATGAAGTGGTGATGATGATGGGCGGTTGCACATTTAAATCGAAAGTGCTTTTCGCTCGAAAGCTCTGTCATTTCAAGTACGCCTAACTCCACAAACAATGATAAATTACGGTAGATTGTATCAAAACTCAGACCAGGATAATCAGGCTTCATGTATTCTAATACATCTTTTGCCGTTAAGTACTTATTTGATTTTGAAAACAGGGCAAGCATTTCTTCACGTTTTCCTGTATGTTTATATCCTTGATCTTTTAATAAATGAATGGCTTCAGTTAAATTCATTTTTGTTTCCCCTTCCGTCCTTTATTAATCATAATAGATATGATTAAAATAACAACAGCAATGACAACAATTGTACCGCCTGGTGCTAAATCCAAGTAGTACGCTGAAAATAATCCGCCTAAAACAGATATTTCACCAAAAATCACCGAAAGCAAAATCGTTTGTTTAAAGCCTCTAGCTAAGCGAATGCTTGCTGCTACAGGAAGAGTCATAAGAGATGACACTAATAAGATACCGACGATACGCATCGATACAGCAATGACAAGAGCAACCATCACAATAAATAAAAAGTGCATCCACTTCGATTTAATCCCAGAAGCAGAAGCGTGCTCCTCGTCAAAAGATAAAATAAACAATTCTTTATATAAGAAAAAGACAATAGCTATAACAAATACGGCTATAACAACAACTGTCCAAAGATCCGAACGACTCACCGCACTTACGCTTCCAAACAAATAATTCATTAAATCATTATTAAAACCGTCCGCTAGCGAGATACAAATTGCACTAATACCAATTCCGCCCGATAAAATAATCGGAATGGCCAGCTCTTGGTAATGCTTGTAGACGCTTCGAAGTTTTTCAATGAAAAGAGCGCCTGTAACGGAAGATACCATCCCTAAATAGACGGGGTTCACTCCTTGCATAAACCCTATTTTCTGACTAAGAAGCAAGCTCGCAGAAATCCCCGCTAGCGTCACGTGACTTAACGCGTCTGCAATTAAAGAAAGACGTCTTACTACGATGAACGTGCCCAATAAAGGAGCTAAGACGCCAATAATCATACCGGTTAAAAATGCATTTCGTAAAAACTCAAATTGAAATAAACTGCTTATCATACGTGCTGCCCTCCATGATGATGATCATGGGTTAACACATGAACATTATGACCATAAAACATAGATACGTCATGTTCACAAAGCTGTTCGAATTCTTTGGCATTCCCATGAAAGTGTAGAAATTTATTTAAACAAGCAACGTGGGTTACTTTTTCTGAGACAGTGCCAATATCGTGAGTGACAAGCACGAGCGTAATTCCTTTTTCCTTATTTAACTTTTCAAGAAGCTCATAAAAAGTGTACACATTTTGTGCATCCACTCCGACTGTTGGCTCATCTAAAATTAACAGCTCGGGTTCACTTACAAGCGCGCGTGCAATAAAAATTCGCTGCTGCTGACCACCGGATAGTTCTCCTATGTTTCGATTTAAAAATTCGCTCATCCCCACTGCTTCTACCGCTTCTTTCACTTTTTGTTTATGAGAAGCATTCATAAAGCGAAACAAACCTAATTTTGAAGTAAGACCCGTGGAAACCACTTCAAAAACGGTAGCAGGAAAGCCGCTGTTGAAACTATTCGCTTTTTGCGATACATATCCAATTTTACTTCGTTCTTTAAACCTTCTCTGATCTTTTCCAAATAAACGAATTGCACCTTGAGATGGTTTTTGCAAACCAAGCAAACATTTGATTAGCGTTGATTTCCCAGAACCATTTGGACCAACGAGACCCAAAAAAGCTCCTTTCGGAATTGAAAAACTTATATCTTCTAATACATTCACTCCATCATATTGAAATGATAAATGATCAATTTCAATGATATCAGGTGTATTCATATGCGCCTCACCATTCTTTTTTTATATTTCTCCATACAAAAGAGGGCACGGTTTCTATCGTATACTCCGTTACCCATTTACTTTCTCAGAATCATTACGATTTAGTCATTAATGTAGTATACAGGATTGTCTTTTATTTGTAAACTAAGCCGTTTCACTCCTTCGCTTTCTTGCCTCTGTAAGTTCATCCGACTCAAAATGTTGTTTTATTACACAATATAGTCACATCTTTCTTTTTTATTCATAAACTGTATATGACGAGGAGGTAATCATATGAAAATTGTACAGCAGATTGTCAATAAGAAAGTAAACAACATTACCCCGAAAGAGCTTTTAAAGTATAGCAAACAATACAACATCCCCATTACAGATCAGCAGGCACATACCCTTGTATCCGTCATTAGACAGCAGCCCGTAAATATTTATAACCTTGAAGAGCGCCGAAATTTAATCAAACAAATTGCTCAAGTAACAGATCGTGAAACTGCCAGACGAGTGAATGAATTATTTCAGCAGTTGATGTAAAAGAAGAGGTCATGTCTATAGACATGACCTCTTTCAACCACATATGAAATTACATAAGCTTTTGTTTTACCTCTGAATCAAAGCTTTGTGCACGAATCATATCAATTTCCAACTGATATGGCGCTTTTTTATTTTTCTTATCTTCTCCTACATAAGGAGTTTCTAGAATTTTAGGAACTTCTGTAAACGCTGGGTGATGAACAATATAATTCAGTGAACCAAATCCGATTTCACCAAATCCAATATTTTCATGGCGGTCTTTTCGAGCACCGCATACATTTTTACTATCATTGATGTGAAGCACTTTAATTCGCTGTATTCCTACGGTTTTGTCAAATTCATTTAATACACCGTCAAAGTCTTGAACGATATCATAACCAGCATCATGTACGTGACATGTGTCAAAACAAACAGAGAGCTTTTCATTGTGCGTCACGCCATCAATAATTTGGGCAATTTCTTCAAAGCTTCTTCCACACTCTGTTCCTTTTCCAGCCATTGTCTCAAGCGCAATTTGAACTTCTTGATCAGCTGTCAACACTTCGTTTAGACCTTTGATAATTTGCTGAATACCGGCATCTGCTCCAGCACCCACGTGAGCTCCTGGGTGAAGAACAATTTGCTTTGCGCCAAGAGCATGGGTGCGCTGAATTTCAGACGTTAAGAAATCTACTCCAAGCTCAAATGTTTCGGGCTTTGTTGTATTTCCTAGATTAATGATATAGGGAGCATGTACAACAATATCTGTCATTCCATGCTCTTTCATATGCAAAAGACCAGCTTCAATATTAAGCTCTTCAATCTTTTTGCGACGAGTATTTTGTGGAGCGCCTGTATAGATCATAAACGTATTTGCTCCGTAAGAAGCTGCCTCTTCACTTGCTCCTAAAAGCATCTTTTTGCCGCTCATCGATACGTGAGAACCAATTTTCAACATTCCTTTTTACACCTCTAACCTATTGCGATTAACGATTGTTGCGTCTTTCACTACGCTTTTTCTTTTGCACATACTTTGTAATTTCACGAGCACGTTTTTTCTTGTAGCCAGGCTTTACTTTCTTCGGCTTTTGAATAAAGCGATGTGCCTCTTCTCCCACTTCATCCGCTTTCTTCACACGCTTTTTACGGCGGTTACGGTCATCGATGGAAACCCATTCTTGCTTTTGAAGATCTTTGTTTACAAACTCGATTCCCATTTTCTCCAGCTTATTTACTGCATCTTCATCTTCCACATCGAAGATTGTAGCAGCAATGCCAGAATGACCGGCACGAGCTGTACGTCCTACGCGGTGAATGTAGAAATCTAGATCTGAAGGAAGCTCAAAGTTAATGACGTGTGAAATTCCTTCAATATCAATACCGCGAGCTGCTAAATCTGTCGCTACTACGTATTGAAATTCTAAATTATTAATTTGCTTCATCATTTTCTTACGGTCACGAGGAGATAAGTCTCCGTGAATTCTTCCTACCTTTAAGCCTTTAGACAGTAGGTCATCTGCTACTTCGTCCGCCATTTTCTTTGTATTTGTAAAGACGATAGCTAAATAAGGATTATACGAAATAAGCATATCATGCAGCAGCTTAAACTTGTTACGATGACGCAGTGGAACTAATACATGCTCTAATTTAGCTGCTGCTGCTTGCTTCGGCGAAACATGCGTAAATTTTGGATTTTCCATGTATTTTTTTAAGAATGGCTTTAATTTTTCAGGAATAGTTGCCGAAAAAACAAGCATCTGTAATTTTTCAGGCATGTTGCTTGCCAAACGGTCCACATCTTCTAAAAATCCCATATCAAGCATTAAATCAGCTTCGTCTACTACTAACGCCTTTGTTGTATACACAACTAACGCTTTTTCATTTACTAAATCAAACAAACGAGCCGGTGTTCCTACAACAACTTGAGGCTGCTTCTTTAATTTGTCGATTGTACGCTGCTTATCTGTACCGCCGATAAAACATTTTGCTGAAATTTCCTCTCCTTCAGCACTGTGTTTTGTTAGCTTTAATACTTCTTGATAAATTTGAGAAGCAAGCTCACGAGTTGGAGCGGTGATCACAACTTGTACTTCTTCTTTTTTAGGGTCTACCTTTTCAAGTAAAGGCAATAAATAAGCGTGTGTTTTGCCGGTCCCTGTTTGCGACTGACCAATTACACTTTCCCCTTTTAAAACGGAAGGAATTAAGCGCTCCTGAATCTCTGTAGGCTGATAAAAACCTAATTGTTTAATTGCTTCTATTAAAAATGGTTGAAACTCAAAACGTTCAAAGTTTGTTTTTTCCATAATAGTCTCCTTTTTTACATTCACGTTCATCTTTTAAGGCACAATATATGATTATAATCGATTTTTCCTTCTGTGACTACTTCTCATTCATATTACTAAAACTTATTACCTGTTTCAAAAACATTTTATCGCGAGTTGCATACGATAGTAAAAGAAAATCTACTTTACTAAAGGAGGTGCGTCCTTTGCTACAGCGAAGACCACCATTTCCACCCGGTATGCAAAGAAGAATGATGCCAGGAATGCCACCACAAAACGGCTTTGGGCAACAACCTGGTAACTTTGGCCAATTTAATCCATTACAGCAGTTTCGTAACTTTGCCCAGCAAACAAATGCTCAACAATCATTTTACCCGAATCAGCAAGGCCTGAACCGTGGAGGAGGTAACTTCTTAACTCGCCTATTCCGAAGAGGCGGAAATAGAAACATACCATTTCAACAAGCGGCTGCAGCTGCTCCTCGAGGTTCTTTGTTTTCTGGACTTTCAGGAGCCCAAGGTGCTGCAGGAGCGACTAACTCTTCTTCCCTGCTTGGAGGTTTGCAAGGATTAACGAACCCTGCTAACTTGAGCTCCATGATGGGGAATGTTCAGCGAGTACTAAAAGCAGCGGAAACGATGGGACCTATGATTCAACAATACGGACCTCTTGTCAAAAATGCTCCTTCTCTATGGAAAATCTATCAGGCCTTGCGCTCAAGTGATGACACAGATGAAGTACTCGAAGCAGAAGGAACAGAGGTTTCTGAAACGGATGAAAGTAAAGACAGTAAGGTTTTATCAGCAGGCGCAGAAAGCACGGATTCATCCGATGATGAGCTGGATTTCTTTGAAGAAGAAATTGAACATTCATCCAGAGATCGGGTGTCTAAACCAAAACTTTATATTTGATAAATCTGCTGATTCCTTAAGGAAATACAGTGAGCAAAAAAAGAATATCTTTGTATTCTTCCTTCCTCTTTTATATAATAGAAGCGAGTTGAATTGCTCGTCAGGATTATGATGAGGAGGAAATTGAAATGAAAGTTATTAAAATTGCACCGCGCGGCTATTGTTATGGTGTAGTAGACGCAATGGTCATTGCACGAAACGCCGCTTTAGATAAATCATTGCCTCGACCAATCTATATCTTAGGAATGATTGTTCATAATAAACACGTTACAGATGCGTTTGAAGAGGACGGCATTATCACACTGGACGGTGCTAATCGCCTGGAAATCTTAGACCAAATAAATGAAGGAACCGTTATTTTTACTGCGCACGGAGTATCTCCAGAAGTAAAAGAACGAGCAAAAGAAAAAGGCTTAACAACAATCGATGCTACATGTCCGGATGTTACAAAAACCCATGACCTTATTCGCCAAAAAGAAAAAGAAGGCTATGACGTTATTTATATCGGAAAACGAAATCATCCTGAGCCAGAAGGTGCACTTGGTATCGCGCCAGATATCGTTCATTTAATTGAAAAAGCAGAAGACGTAGCCCATTTAAATATTCAACGTGAGAAAATCATTGTAACAAATCAGACAACAATGAGTCAGTGGGACGTTGCAGAAGTAATGGAAAAGGTAAAAGAAAAATATCCGCACGCTGAAGTTCACAAGGAAATTTGTTTAGCTACACAAGTTCGCCAAGAAGCTGTAGCCGAGCAAGCAGGTGAAGCAGATGTTACAATTGTAGTAGGAGATCCTAAAAGTAACAATTCAAACCGTTTAGCTCAAGTATCAATGGAGATTGCCGGCACTGAGGCATATCGTATCGGTGACATCTCAGAACTTCAGATCGAATGGTTGATGAACGCGAAAACCGTAGCTGTTACGGCAGGCGCATCTACCCCTACTCCAATCACAAAAGAGGTCATCAATTTTCTAGATCAGTTTGATCCGGAAGATGAAACAACATGGACACGTGAAAAAAGCGTGCCTCTTTCAAAGATTTTACCAAAAGTTCGAACAAAAAAATCGTCTTAATAGACGCAAAAGAAGGTGTTGACATTCGTCAACACCTTCTTTTTTTGTTACATAAACGTAAATGGGTTTGTGTCTACTTTTGAATCAAATACTTCACACTCAAAGTTTTTCGCATCAAAAAGACTGTTTAATACACGCGTTACACCTTGTTTCATAACTTTTTCAACATGATGACCAGGATCTACAACGTTTAAGCCCATTGCCATTGCATCATGCGCAACGTGGAAATACAAATCACCTGTTACATAGGCATCTGCTCCGCTAAATTTTGCGTTTGTAATATATTTGTTTCCATCTCCACCAAGAACAGCTACTTTTTTCACTGTGGCATCCATAGCCCCTACTACTCTAACACCGTCCACATCCAATGCTTGTTTAACATGAGCGGCAAACTGTTTTAACGTCATCTCTTCTTTTAACTTACCAATTCGTCCAAGTCCAAGCGTCTCGCCCGTTTGTTCCACTGGATAAATGTCATAGGCTACTTCTTCGTAAGGATGAGCACTGAGCATGGCACGAATAATTTTATTTTGTTGACCCGCTTCAAAAATAGTTTCAACTTTTGTTTCATTTACACGTTCTAACTCTCCTTTTGAACCAATGTATGGATTGGCTTCTGAAGAAGGTTTAAATGTGCCTTCCCCTTCAGTTGAAAACGTACAGTCGCTGTAAAGACCCACATGTCCAGCTCCCGCATTACAAATAGCTGTGCGCACTGCTTCAGCATGATTTGAAGGAACAAATACAGCAAGCTTTTTCAGCTGAATAGACGTTGTTGGAACCAGCACTTTTGTCTCTTGTAGCCCCAATGCTTCGGCCAACAAGTCATTTACTCCACCTTTAGCTATATCTAAGTTTGTATGAGCAGCATATACAGCAATATCATGTTTGATGCATTTCTCTAAAATACGCCCTTCAGGACGATCTGTAACCACTTGTTTTAGAGGTCTAAAAATAGGAGGATGATGAGCAATAATTAAATCCACTTGTTTTTCAATCGCTTCGTCTACGACCGTTTCAAGAACATCTAACGTTACCATTACTTTTTTTACAGGCTTGTTTAACGTTCCAATCTGTAAACCAATTTTATCTCCTTCAACCGCTAAATGCTTGGGAGAAAATGATTCAAATGCTTCAATTACTTGAAATCCGTTAGGGATTTTACTCATTTTAACGCCTCCTCAATTAATGAGATGTCTTGGGTAAGTTTTTGAAGTTTTGCTTTGCTTTCCTCGGACTGAGCCTGCTCCATTTGGCTGACAATTTGTTTAAGATGATTTAGTTCATACGTCCACTTTGTCGTAAAAGCAGAAGAGCGCTTTTCTTTTAAAATAGGGCCCATTAACACACCGGCTTCCACTTCACCGTTATAAGGAGCTAAGGCGTTTCCAGGTTCAGCGACGATGACTTCATACATACGACCGTCTTCTTCGATGATTTTTTCATCAATGATTTCCCAGTTGTGTTGAATCAGCCAGCTGCGAATATGATGTGAACCAATATTCGGCTGAAGTACAAGTCTTTTTACTCCTTCTAGTTTCGCCTTTCCTTCTTCTAAAATCATCGTAATAAGCGTTCCGCCCATTCCGCAGATTGTAATACAGTCTACTTCATTCGGTGATATTACTTCTAGGCCGTTTCCTTTTCGAACGTCAATAACGTCCGTTAAGCTTGTTTTTTTCACCTGCTGAATAGCAGATTGAAGAGGACCTTCTGTAATTTCTCCTGCTACGGCACCGCTAATATATCCATTTAAATAAGCAAAACACGGCAAGTATGCATGATCTGAGCCAATGTCTGCTATCTTTGCTCCCAAAGGAATCGACTTTACTACTTCTTCAAGTCTTATTGATAAGTTTAATTCATTCATTTTGTCACCTATTCTCTATGTGATTACTGTTCATTATTTTAACATAGATAGCTGCATGATTCCTATTTCTCTTCATGTTTTCCTTTTAGCCGAATGCTTATAAAAAAACCATAAAAAAAAAGCCTGCTTTATAAATGAGCGGCTTTCCAGAAAATCATGTTTCTGAACTCTATTTAATTTCTGATACCCATTTAGCCATTTCCTTCGCTTTTTCCGGAGGAACCAGCCCAGGCGGCATGTTTCCTTTACCGTTTACAACAATATCTGAAATTTCGTCTTGAGAAACTTTTTTCCCAATTCCTTTTAACGAAGGACCTACTCCACCTTGATACTGATCACCGTGACAACCAATACAAGTTTTTTGATAAATTTCTTCTGGTTTAGCTGAAGCCTGCTGTTCCGCGCCACCGCCTTCTTTTTCAGCCGCGATTTCTTTTGCATTGTTCAATCCGTTGAACGAAAGCGTTAACATTAAAGCAATCCCAATTACCGCAATTAATAAAAATGGTATTAGCGGATTTCGCTTCACTCACTATACCCCCTTTATGTATTCCCATCCCTAGAAATAACAAAATAGTATAAGCACTTTTATTTTACTTGAAAATGCTCATAAGTGAAAGGGTTTTATTTACATAATTAACTAATTTCTTATTGCGTATCTTAACAGCCAATTTGCCTTGCAATAACCGAGCGCTGAATTTCTGAAGTTCCTTCTCCAATTTCTAAAAGCTTGGCATCTCGTAAATACCGCTCCACGTGATACTCCTTCATGTAGCCGTATCCTCCATGAATCTGAACAGCTTGACTGGCTACTTCCATACAAATTTCAGAAGCATACAGTTTACACATAGCAGCTTCTTTCGTAAATGGCTTTCCTTGGTCTTTTAACCACGCTGCTTTATACACCATATTTCTTGCTAACTCAATTTTCATGGCCATATCAGCTAATTTAAACTGAATCGCTTGAAACGATGAAATAGCTTTCCCAAATTGCTTTCTTTCCTGCGCATATGACAGTGCTTTTTCATAAGCCGCTTGAGCGATTCCAACGGCCATTGCTCCAATTCCAATTCTTCCCCCGTCAAGCGTCATTAGAAATTGTTTAAAGCCTTCTCCTCTTACACCGAGTAAATTCTCTTCAGGCACTTCAACATCCTCTAAAACGAGTTCAGTTGTATTTGAAGCATGTAGACCCATTTTCTCGTAATTGTCTATTACAGTAAAACCTCGAGCTTCTGTAGGCACGATAATAGCTGAAATTTCTTTTTTACCTTCTGTACGATTTGTAACAGCCGTTAAAGCTAAAAACTTTGCATAGCTGGCATTCGTAATATAGCATTTACTTCCATTAATCCTAAATGTTCCATCCTTCAACACTGCTTCGGTCTCCGTTCCCCCCGCGTCACTTCCTGCGTTCGGTTCGGTTAAACCAAACGCTCCAAAAGATTCCCCAGAGCATAAAGCAGGTAGGTACTGTTCTTTTTGCTCCTTTGTTCCGAATAAATAAATAGGTGCCCCCCCCAGCGAAACATGAGCTGAGTATGTAATTCCTGTAGAGCCACAAGCTTTACTTAATTCCTCTACGACAATAGCAAAACTAACCGTATCTGCTCCTCCGCCTCCATACTCTTCAGGAAAAGGAAGACCCATTACACCAAGCTCACTTAACTTTTTAAAAACATCAAGCGGAAATTGCTTACTTCGATCGCGCTCTAGTGCATTCGGTGCTACTTCCGCTTCTGAAAACTCTCTGAGCGTCCGTTGAATCATCTTTTGTTCATTGGTTAATTCAAAATTCATTTTTATTCCCCCTAAAAAAATGTATACGCTTACATTATTTAATTATAATTCATTTTTGTAAATTTTCTCAACTTTTAAAACGTTTTAATTTTTTCATGTTATAATAGAGAAGTACTAATCAAAGCATGAATAAAATGATAGCGATTCCATTTTTCGGATGTTTAAAAGGAATTTGAACAGCTTATGCTCTGTAACAAAAGAATATAAAGGAGCATTTGCAAAACGAAGGACAATTCAGTAAAATATATGAAAGAAGAAAAGTTGGTAAAAAAATCAATATACTTCTTCAAAATGCGTTTTTATGAAATTTATTCCATAAAAAAATAGATAGCCCCTTTCCTCTAGGAAAGAAGCTATCTCATAAGCGTTATTTACGCTTTTATCTATTCTAAGAAATCTTTTAAACGTTTGCTTCGGCTAGGGTGACGAAGCTTACGAAGCGCTTTAGCTTCAATTTGACGAATACGCTCACGCGTTACGCCAAATACTTTCCCTACTTCTTCAAGCGTACGCGTACGTCCATCGTCCAGACCAAAGCGGAGTCTAAGAACATTTTCTTCGCGATCTGTTAACGTATCAAGGACGTCTTCTAACTGCTCTTTTAATAATTCATATGCAGCATGTTCAGAAGGTGATGTTGCATCCTGGTCTTCAATGAAGTCACCTAAATGTGAATCATCTTCCTCACCAATTGGTGTTTCAAGGGAAACCGGCTCTTGAGCAATTTTTAAGATTTCACGAACTTTTTCTGGTGTTAAGTCCATATCTTCTGCAATTTCTTCAGGAGATGGTTCGCGACCTAAATCTTGTAGAAGCTGACGTTGAACACGAATTAGCTTGTTAATCGTTTCAACCATATGAACGGGAATACGAATCGTTCTTGCTTGGTCAGCAATTGCACGAGTAATAGCTTGACGAATCCACCATGTCGCATACGTACTGAATTTATAACCTTTGCGATAATCAAATTTTTCTACCGCTTTAATAAGACCCATGTTTCCTTCTTGAATTAAATCAAGAAACAGCATACCGCGCCCGACATAGCGTTTAGCGATACTTACAACAAGACGTAAGTTTGCTTCAGCAAGACGACGTTTCGCTTCTTCATCGCCTTCTTCAATACGTTTTGCTAAATTGATTTCTTCCTCTGCTGACAATAAGTCAACGCGTCCGATTTCTTTTAAGTACATACGAACTGGATCATTAATTTTCACACCAGGAGGTACACTTAAATCATTTAAATCAAACTCTTCTTCTTTTGACAGTTCTTGAATATCGGGATCGGCATCGTCATCATTTGCTTCAGATTCACTCATTACTTCAACACCTTGTTCTCCAAGGTATTCATAATATTCATCCATTTGATCGGATTCAATTTCGAAGTTCGCCATACGCTCTGCAATTTCTTCGTATGTGAGCACACCACGTTTTTTTCCGATTTCGGTCAATTGATCTTTTACTTGTTCAATTGTTAAATCTGAATCAAGTTGTTTTGATTGAGCTGATTTTTCAGCCATCAGATCCCCTCCTTCCAAAATTTTAAGGAAAACCTTCTAAAAGTGGGACTAATACGCAATATCGTTTATTTTAACGTTTTTTTTAACTGTAAAATTTCCATTGCTATTGTCGCAGCTTTTAAATAATCTTTTTGACGCTCTGCTTCTTGCTTTTCTGCTTCTTTTTTTTCTATCGCTACCCTTTGTGGGTAAATCAATATCGTTTGGATATAATCATTCAAAGCTTGCTCCGACAATTCATCATTGATTGACATCATCGCCAATTCTGAAGCTAGACTAGACAACGAAGACTCGGGCAACCGTTCGATAAATCCGCTCGGATTAGGCTCGTGTCCTTCCTCGTAATAAGCATACAAATATAGAACAAGCGCACGATGTTCCTCGACATTGAACTGACCTTGAAGTCGGTCTTGAATTCTAAATGCTACATCCTTATCTTTCAACATATGAGCGATCAAAAAACGTTCTGCATTTTGATAAGCCGGTAATAAGCTTCTCTTTACGACTGGTTGTCTATTTATATTATTTCGATTTGGAGAATCATTATCCTTTTTCTTTTTTTCAGTTCGATACACTTGATACTGCTGTTCTTTAAGCGCATCTAATGAAATGGAAAACTCTTGTGCCAATTGGCGTAAATAATGATCTCGCTCTACAGCTTTCGTAAGGAGGCTTATTTCTTTCAAAACGTCTTCAATGTATTGCATACGTTCAGATTCATTTTGTAGATTTCGTTTTCGGCGGAGATACCTCATTTGAAATGCCATAAAGGTCAAGCTGCTATTAATAACATCATTTTGAAACTTCTCTGCCCCGTATTCTTTAATATAATCATCCGGGTCATAACCATCCGGCATCACAGCAATCTTAACGGTACAACCCACATTTGTTAAGATAGCAGTTGCTTTGTGCGCTGCTTCAATTCCAGCAGAATCTGCATCATAGCAAATGATAACGGACTCTACATTTCGGCGAATAATCTTGGCTTGTTCTTCTGTTAAGGCAGTTCCCATTGTTGCAATTGCGTTCGGGCACCCCGCTTTAACAGCCGAAATAACATCTGCAAATCCTTCAAATAAAATAACCTGCTGATTTTTGCGTATATGTTTTTTAGCGCGGTGAAAGTTGTAGAGTGTGCGACTTTTGTTAAAAATAGAAGTTTCGGGACTGTTTAAATATTTAGGCTGCCCTTTTATCTCTTTTAGTAGACGCCCTGAAAATGCAATTGTTTTGCCTTGCAAGTCAGCAATAGGAAACATAATTCGATCACGAAAACGATCAAAGTACGTTTCATCTTGGTTGCGTTTAATGATTAAACCTGCATGTTCCATCTCTTGCGGATTAAACCCACGTTTTGTTAAGAACTTACTTACAAATTCCCACGAATCTAAAGCAAAACCTATCTCAAATTCATCGATAATTTCTCGTGAAAACCCTCGATTTATTAAATAATCATAAGCATCTTGGCCTTCTTTTGTATTTACCAATAAATGATGGTAAAATTTCTTTAAAAGCTCGTGTGCTTCAATCATTTTATTGCTAGGCTTTTGATTATCTTCTTCATGAGGATGTATCTCATGTTCGAAAGGAATATCTCCTTTTTCAGCAAGCTGCTGAGCTGCTTCCGTGAAGGACAGTCCTTCTAATTCCATTATGAATGAAAATGAATTCCCTCCTGCACCGCATCCAAAGCAATGATAAATTTGTTTATCAGGCGATACTGAAAAAGACGGTGTGCTTTCCCCATGAAACGGACAGAGTCCAAAATAATTGCGCCCTTGTTTTTTTAGTTGTACATAATCGCTTATGACGTCGACAATATCTACTGAATGCCGAATACGGTCGATTACTTCATCAGGAATTCGATTTGCCATAGTAACAGCTCCGTATTTCATATAATATTCTTCACTAAGTGCTAAATTCCTGCAAGTTTCGACAACATTTTTTCAAAAGCTTGAATGAAATGCTGGCGATCTTCTTCACTAAATGCCTTTGGGCCTTTAGTATGCCGGACTGACCGTCGCTCTTTTGCAGAAACATAACGAAAGAAAAGCACCGTATTCATTTCGTCGTCATTATAGTACTTTCCACGAGGAGACAGTGCGTAAACCCCTCGACTTACTAACATGCTTGCTAAGCCAGTATCTTGAGTTACGACAATATCCTGCTTGACTGCGTGATTTAAAATATTTAAATCTGCGGCTTCCTTTTCTGCATCCACATAGACCCATTTTCCTGGTGTAGGATTTGTTTGCATGTGAGCATAGGAAGCAACAAACACAAGATCGATGTCATATGTATGTGTAAGTTCAACGATTTCTGCTTTAACAGGGCATGCATCAGCATCGACAAAAACTTTACTTTTTCTTTTGCTATAACTCTGTATTCTACATCCCTCCAGAGATTCCTTCTAACAATTTGTTATTTCCTGTAGATGGCATTTGTCGAATACTTTTTTCGATTTTGACTTGACTTTTATATAAATAGTTTATTCGTTCTTAACAAAGTCTAAACCTAAAACTATTCTTTTTTATCACAATTTTTTATTATAATATAAACAACCTATATTTTCTATACCAAAGTCACTTGTTTTTAAAAGTTCTGTCATATTCATCTTTGGGATATTTTCTTAGGCTTACAGCATACAAACATAAGAAAGCAATCTCCTTTATGTCACGCACAGAGGAGATCCATCGTTTATTTCTTTTTGATGGTATTGAGAATGATACCAGCTGTTTCTTCTACGGCTCTGTTGGATACGTCCACCACTTCACAGCCAATCTTATCTACAATCCCTTGGAAAAATTCAAGTTCTTCTTTAATACGGCCAATATTAGCATAAATTGCTTTATCGTTTAGCCCAAGAGACTTTAAACGCTCTTTACGAATATCGTTTAACTTTTCAGGACTAATAGTAAGTCCTATACACTTCTCAGGTGATACGTGAAACAGCTCTTCTGGTGGATCTACCTCAGGTACAATCGGAACATTGGCTACTTTCAAACGCTTGTGTGCTAAAAATTGAGAAAGAGGTGTTTTAGATGTTCTTGATACACCGATTAATACAATATCCGCTCTAAGAATGCCTCTCGGGTCACGCCCATCATCATATTTCACTGCAAATTCAATCGCTTCTACTTTCTTAAAATAATCTTCGTCTAATTTTCTAGCCATTCCAGGCTCATAGCGAGGAGAAAGTTGATAAGAAGATTGAATTTTATCAATTAAAGGTCCAATAATATCAAATACCTCTACCCCGTTCTTGGACGCTTCTTGAATTAAAAATTCTCTCATTTCGGGCTTTACTAGCGTAAAGCCAATAATAGCGTTGTTCATCTTCGCTACTGAAACCACTTCTGAAAGTGTTGCGATGTCCTCTACGTAAGGTACTCTTTTAATTACAAAGTCTGTCATATTGAACTGACTTGATGCAGCCTTTACAACTAGTTCAGCTGTCTCACCTACAGAATCCGAAATGACATAAAGACATGGGTTGTTCATATTTTGTGCATCCCCTTTTTAATCCTTTTTCACTTATAATACTTCATCATTTGCTAATGCTACTAGTAATTTTGTAATATTTGTTTTGGTAATGCGTCCCACCACTTCAAAATTGCCGTCTCCCTCTTTAATAACGGGCATAGCATCAATCTGTTTTTCAATTAAGATCTTAGCAATATCAATTAACAAATCTTCGCGATAGCAATATGTAATGTTGGGCATTCTCGTCATGATAATATGAACAGGAATAGATGTGAGCTCTTGCTTTCCGATACTCGCGCGCAATAAATCTTTACGCGACAGTACCCCCACTAGCTGGGATTTCTCATCCACTACAAAAAGGGTCCCCACGTCTTCTAGAAACATTGTACAAATAGCATCATATACCGACACATTTTCGTTCACAACCACCGGGATAGACTGATATTCTTGCACCTGTATTTTTTTTATTTTATCTGTAAGAAGCTGTGCTCCTGTTTTACCTGTGTAAAAGTAACCTACGCGCGGTCGCGCTTCTAAATAACCAGCCATTGTTAAAATAGCCAAGTCCGGTCTTAGTGTTGCCCGCGTAAGGCTAAGCTGATCTGCAATATGCTCGCCTGTAATAGGGCCTTCGTCTTTGACAATTTGCAAAATTTGTTCTTGTCGTTTGTTCAGTTCGATTGTACTCACCACCTAATCATTAAATGTGACATACTATTTATAAAACATTATATACTTTTTAAGCAAAAGTAAAAGCTATAACTTATTAATTTTAGCATTTTATCTTTTTAGAATGCCGTTTATTTTACCACGGCTTCTCAAAAAAAGCAGGCATTACGCTTACAATAAGCGAAGCTACCCCTTCGCTCCACAGTAAAAAGGGTGTCCCCTACACACTACGAGGCACCCTAGCGACAGCAATTCCTTGCATATCACTGATTATCTTTTCTATTTCTCATCAGACAGCGATTGTTTTAAAGACTCCATCTGATTCAAAAACCGCTTTGTTTTTAAAAACAATCCTGAATATTCTTCGTAATATTGATCAATTACGAACTTTAATTGTTTTTTTGTTTCGGGCTTAACAGAAATAGAACCTAATCGCTTTAAATCAATGTAATAAAATAGCCTTAATAGTTTAACCGTCATCGGACTAATTTTCAAATGATAAGGATCTTTTTCTAAGCATCGATGACAAATAAACCCGCCTTCTCGAATGGAAAAATGAAATGTTCCTTCACCTTGGTGGCAGACTGCGCATTCATTTAATGTAGGATGAAGACCTAGTACGTTTAACATTTTCATTTCATAAATAAATGTTAAGATCTCTGCATCATACTCTTCGTTCATATAATGAATGGTTTGGTGCAGCAGTTCAAATAGAAATGGATTTGGTTTATTGTTCTCAGTAGCTTTATCTGTTAATTCAAGAATATAAGAAGCATACGCTGTTGTGAAGATATCTTCGCGTATGCTTCTCATAGATGAGATAACTTCTCCTTGATGGAGAGTACCCATTCCTGAACCTGCTTGTATAAAAAAGTATCCATACGTAAATAATTGTGTGACGGAAGCTAAGCGACTACTGGGCTTTTTTGCCCCTCTTGCCATGAGACCCACTTTTCCGAGTTCACGTGAATAAATGGTGACAATTTTATTTGATTCACCGTAATCATTCGTTCGAATGACAATTCCTTCACACTTTTTAAACAATCATCATCACCGCCATCTTACAGAAGGCTAAGACAAGGGAGAATTGAGACTTTCGCTGTTGTCCTCATATGTTTCGGGTCTTTCTTTCACTTCATTTTCAAGTTCCTTAAAAATGAGATAAGTATCAATGCTACCTGTTTGTGAAAAAATGTTCCAAGTAAAATTCAACATAGAACTCCCACCTTTCTAACCATAAAGATCAGATACATATTTCAATTCCTTATGTTTAGAATAGCCTTCCGACGTAAAATCATGTAACACAATTTTTTACAAATTACCTTCTTTTATGAAGGGATATAAATCGACGCAAACAAGAACTCAAATGATTAATATTCGTCTTCTCTAAATCCAAAGTCACGGAGATGCGACGCTCGGTTTCGCCAATCTTTTTGCACTTTTACCCATAGTTCTAAAAATACTTTTGAACCTAAAAGGGCTTCAATGTCTGCTCTTGCTTTTCTTCCTACCTCTTTTAACATCTTTCCTTGCTTTCCAATTACGATGCCTTTTTGTGAATCTCTTTCGACGATAATTGTAGCGCCCACGTAAACAGCACCATTATCTCGTCTTTGCATAGAATCCATCACAACGGCAATAGAATGAGGTATTTCTTCCCTCGTTGCATGCAGTACTTTTTCACGAATTAATTCCGTAATAATAAAGCGCTCTGGGTGATCTGTTACTTGATCTGCCGGATAATATTGCGGACCTTCCGGCAATCGCTGCTTAATTTGATCAAGCAAACGCTCCACGTTATTTCCTTGTAAAGCTGAAATTGGCACAATTTCAGCAAAAGGATATAAGTCTTTATAATTCGTGATAATTGAAAACAATTCGTCTGGATGAATTTCATCAATTTTATTAATCACAAGGAAAACAGGCGTTTTTGTATCCTTTAAACGCTCGATAATAAATTCATCGCCTCGACCTAAGCCTTCTGTTGCGTTAATCATAAATAAAATTAAATCTACTTCTTTAAGCGTATTTTGCGCTACCTTCATCATAAAGTCGCCTAATTTATGCTTAGGTTTATGAATTCCTGGTGTATCAATAAACACAATCTGCGCCTGATCTTCCGTGTACACACCCTGAATTTTATTTCTAGTTGTTTGCGGTTTGTCACTCATAATCGCAATTTTTTGACCAATTACTCGGTTCAAAAAAGTTGATTTCCCTACGTTTGGTCTTCCAATAATTGAAACAAAACCTGACTTAAATTCATTATTACTCATGTAAATCCTCCGATGAAAATGCTCCTGGAAGTAATTCTTCCACAGTTAATTCTTGTATGTCATTTTTTAAATTGGTTAATATAACTTTCATTTCTTTTGGACAAAGCTCAGAGATTACTTGTCTGCATGCTCCACACGGAGAAACAGGACGATCAGTATCAGCTACTACAGCAAGTGCTGCATACTCTTTATCTCCTTCTGAATAGGCTTTAAATAAAGCCGTACGCTCAGCACAATTGCACATGCTATAAGCTGCATTTTCAATATTGCAGCCGCGATAAACCTTTCCATCTTTCGTCAATAAAGCTGCACCAACTTTAAATTTTGAATACGGTACATAAGCCATTTCACGAGCTTTTTTTGCCTCATCAATCAGTCCGGTCTTATCCATTTATCCGCTCTCCTTTTGCGCTTCTACATGTCTTTTAACTTGTCCTTTTTTATTATACCACGGGGGTGTAAAGAACCAAAAAGAATCCTTTTTAAAACAAATACTTTAAGAAAATAATTCCTCCTATAAGGACAGCAAAACACGCATAGACCAACACCGCGGCTGCGGCTGCATCTTTTGCGTGTTTTGCTAGTATGTGATATTCAGGAGAAACTAAATCGACAACTTTTTCAACTGCTGTATTCATTAACTCCAAGCTGAACATGCCTGCAATCAGAAGCAGCACAACCATCCATTCACCAGATGTAATTGACAGCACGGCGCCTAAGAAAAGGACGATGAAAGAAGCTACTACGTGAATTTGCATATTTCTCTGTGTTTTACACACATAGATAAACCCTTCTATTGCATAACCAAAGCTACTGACAACTTTAGCTATCCACTTTTTATCGCGAGAGTCCATATTGTTCTAAAATATCTTTTTGACGTGTAAACATCTCTTTTTCATCTTCTGATGTTTCATGGTCATATCCAAGCAAGTGCAAGAAACCGTGAACCGTTAAGAATCCTAGCTCCCTCATAAACGAGTGATTGTATTCTTCTGCTTGCTCATGAGCTTTTGGAATCGAAATGACAATGTCCCCTAGGACTCTTGGCAACTCATCTCCGATAATTTGCATTTCATCTTCGCCCATTTCTTCTAGCGCAAACGATATTACATCCGTTGGCTGATTTTTATGGCGGTATTGATGATTGATTTCTTGAATTCGATCATTATCCACAAATGTAACGGACACTTCTGCATCCTCTTGCAGATTTTCATATATAGCAGCGGCTTCAAGCAGCTTTTCAAGCTCTTTTTGCTGTTCTTCACTTACTTCGTTTGTTTCATCAATAAAATCAATAACTAAACTCATACCTTCACCTTCTCTTTTTTTATCTCTGGATATTCGATTCGGGAATGAAAAATCCCATTTAAAGTTTCACATAGTGCTTGGCGAATTAACTCTAGCTCCTTGAGCGTTACGTTACACTCGCTAAGCTGCTCATCCTGCAAGCGATCTTTAATAATATTTCGCACCAAGTTCTCAATTTTTTCAGGAGTCGGATTGGACATTGACCTTACGGCTGCTTCTACACTATCAGCTATGCAAATAACCGCTGCTTCTTTCGACTGAGGCTTTGGTCCAGGATAGCGATATTCTTTTTCATCAATTTTTTCTTCTGTTTGTTCAAGTGCCTTATGATAGAAAAACTTAAGCAGAGTCGTTCCGTGATGCTGCTCTGCAATATCTACAATCTCTTTTGGAAACTTGTGATTTCGCAAAATGGTAGCTCCATCTGTAGCATGTGCGATTATAATATTTTTACTAGTCTTAGGACTTAGTTTATCATGCGGATTAGTAATATTCATTTGATTTTCAATAAAATACTGCGGTCGCTTCGTTTTACCAATATCGTGGTAATAAGCCCCGACTCTCGCTAATAAACCGTTAGCTCCTATCGTTTCGCACGCCGCTTCAGATAAGTTTGCCACCATTACGCTGTGATGGTATGTTCCAGGTGTTTCGGTTAAGATTTTGCGTAATAGCGGATGATTAGGACTCGATAATTCAATCAGCTTCATCGTAGATAAAATGCCAAATCCACTTTCAAAAAACGGAAGCAAACCTATAGTTAAAACGGAAGCGATAACACCAGATGCAATTGACATCATGCTGTAATAGCCAAGCTCTACAGTGCCGATTTGGCCATTTTTAATAAAAATAATAGCAAAGCTGATAATTACGTTTACCATAGCCACAAATAGACCTGCCTGCAAAATCCGTGAACGTCTGTGCTGCCTGCTTAAAAATAAAATAGCAGCAATATTGCTAATTAAAAAGTAGATCCCAATGTTCATATTAAACGAGGTTGTCAATTCACCATTAAAAATAATGCTTCCACAAATAGCAAATACAATGCTTGATAAAATAGCAATGCGTTCATCCATTAAAATTCGAATCAGCAAACCTCCCACCGCAACAGGAGCTAAGAAACCAATTTCCGATAAATCAATTTGCTGAAACAAGCTTAAGATTTTCATGAGGCCAATCGTAATGGTTGCTACCAATACATACAACAGCAAGGGCTGATATGTCTTGGTGTGAAATTCACGCAAATAGTAAATGAGGCCCGCTATCATCATTACAATCAGCAAAGCTAACCCCGCAAAAGGCTGAATAGATCCTTTATTATTCAACAATCCCGCGAGCTGGAGCTGACGATATATATCAGGATTAATAAGCTGATTTTCTTCTACAATAATCTGGCCTTGTTTGATTCGGACAGGCTCCACTTTTTCCACAGCTGCTTGACGGTTTTCAGCTGTTTTTTGTGGATCATAAATCACATTTGGAATGATAGCGAATTTAGCAATTGCATTCATTGAATCCTTTAGGGAATTGCTGACATTGGTGTAAACAAGCTGACTTTCTACTTGATCTTTTTTCTCTTCTACATCGCTAATCTTCACTTGATCTTTCATCACATGATGAACGGCCGTGACTACAGCATCTTTCGCAATCGATAAATCACTGTTAGAAGACTGAAGCAGCTGCTTAATGGTATCCTTTGGCAAGTTTTTTTGAATGTCTTCAGGAAGCTTGTCCTCTAGCATTTTTTGTTTGGTTTTTAATACGGCATCGATACTGTCATCTTCATGATCTTCTTTTTCATATTCTGTATTAACTTCCATCATCGCATCAAAAATAGATGCAACAAGATCGACTTGGTTCTGTGCGTATTCTGTTTTTTGTGTATACACATCTTCAACGGCTTGTTCTGCCTCTGCCCGTTTTTTCTCTGTGCTCTCTTTATCTTCAATGGTAACGGGTGAGTAAATGGTTTGCGGGGAAATAGATAGTAATCTGAGATCTAATTCCTGCGGCTTTACATTGCTATACATAGACGCAAACATCATTACACCTAACAAGGCATATAACCCAATTTGAATTAACCGTAATCGCTCGATCTGTGCCATTGTTTGCTTGATTATCCGAAACGTTGACACAAACGTACCCCCTTTTACAAAAAATAGACCCTATTAAGAAAGGGTCTTTTGGTCAGCTTGTTCGTACGCTTGAATGATGCGTCCCACAAGTGGATGGCGCACAACATCTGACTGTTCTAGGTGAACAAACGAAATACCTTTAACATTGGTCAGGATTTTCGAGACAGCCGCTAGACCAGACTGAGCTCCTTTTGGTAAATCAATTTGTGAAATATCTCCTGTAATCACCATTTTAGACCCAAATCCTAGTCGTGTTAAAAACATCTTCATTTGCGCCATCGTGGTGTTTTGCGCTTCGTCTAAGATAACAAACGCATCATCTAGTGTACGACCTCGCATATAAGCAAGGGGTGCTATTTCAATAACTCCGCGTTCGATTAGGCGTTGCGTATGTTCTGTTCCTAATACATCATGTAATGCATCGTACAGAGGCCGCAAGTACGGATCTACTTTTTCTTTCAAATCTCCTGGCAAGAAGCCAAGACTTTCACCTGCTTCAACAGCAGGACGTGTTAAAATAATACGCTGTACGTGACCATTTTTAAGAGCATTAACGGCCATGACAACGGCTAAATACGTTTTACCGGTACCAGCAGGCCCAATTCCAAATACCAAATCATTTTTCTTAATAGCCGAAATGTATTGACTTTGTCCTAATGTCTTAACACGAATAGTCTTACCTTTTACATTTTTACCAATCTCTTCTTCATATACATCTTCAAAAAACTCGAGAGAATTTTTCTTAGCTAATTGAACCGCATACACAACATCTCGTTCAGATATGGAAATATTTTTTCGGATAATGTTCAGTAACTTTTTAAGCATTTCTTCCACTAGCTGAACATTTTCTGTACTTCCGGAGACTACAACAGTCTCACCTCTTGAAATGATAGAGACCTGCATTTCTTCTTCAATTCGCTTTAAATTCGCATCTTGTACGCCAAATAATGAAATGGCTTCGTTTGAATCATCAAGTTGTACGTTAATTGTTACTAGCTGTTCTGACATTCATCAATCTCCTTGAATAATTGGTTGAGTGTTCGCAATATTTTCTATAACTTGGTAATGTATTGATAATCTAACTTTACCATTGTCCTGTTCTTGGTGCAAAACTTTTTCACCTTTTATTTTAGCATCCTCACCTAAAGTCGATAGTAATTTTTTTCGACCAATTTCCAAAGCTTTTTCCACCGCCTCTTGTTTAGAATAGACGCGCTGCGAGTTCTGTTCTTCTCGTACAGCAACTTTCTCATACGACAGAGGTAATTTCCATTTTAAAAAATAGAGTGGATGCTCCACTTTTTCTGTCACCTTTGAGCCGTATTTTTCTTTGTTAAAAGCCCAAAGAGGCATTTTAAAAGCTTGAAAATCTAAATAGTGCTTCGTATATCCATTACCCGTTAATACCTGAAAATCAGTTTTTAAAGGCACTTCCACCTCAGACTTATACCATGTTTCACCATAGACTTTCCCTTTAGCAGCTACTACTTTTTTATTTTTTTCGTTTCCAATAATACCGGAAACTAGGACCTCGCCTTCATTGACAAAATCATTAACCTTGACTAAAGGTTGTCCTTTTTCGACAAACAAATTCGTAATAATGGCTTTCTTTTTAGCAATTAAATGTTGGTAAGGTGTTTTTTGCTGAGGCTTGGGCTCATTTTTTTCAACCACTTGGAAGTGATAAGAAGTGCCGCGCACTTCTACTCCCACCCAGGTAATATTGTTCATATTATCCGTTAAATAGCGCTGAATTTTTTCAGGACTCTCTAACAGAAATTGAAACTCCCCTCTTTTTACACCTATTTTGGCAAGCTGCTTAGTCATTTGATGTTCTGTTTGTGGTTCTGCACCGCTAATTTCCACTTTCCACACCATGTTGGAAAGCAAACCAAGAATAATAAAAAAAGAAAGAAAGCCCAAAGCAAACCCACTATTTTTGATCACTCGTTTTGTTAAAAAAGGAAAACCTCTGCCTCTTATAAAATAAATTTTACAATCTGCGTTGCGAATTAGTATACGAATTTTCTTTACATCTTTCAATAATATCGTTGCTGTGGCTAGCTGACCGTCAACTTTATGGACATTCGAAATCATAATCTGTTGTCTCACACAATTATTTAAAAAACGTTCAATTCCTTTTCCAACAATTCGAATACGTACGGTACCAATAACAAAGTTTGTCCATCCATTCTTCATTTTTTTCCTCCTTGTGTTATTGTTCTAAATAAAGAACTTGATTGATTTTACCTTCTAAAACCAGTTCTTCTGGCAGTATTACTTTAATGACCAGTCCTTCACCTCGAATTAACATTTGTCCCTGTTTTAGTAACACGCGTATTTCAGTATCAGAAAAGGCTAATAAACCTTTATGATTTTCAATATAAATGTGTATTTGTCCAACTAACGTAATACGGGGAAGATCCATTAATACATCAGCGGGTAGTTCCATTGTTTTTGTCATCCATCTTTTCATTTGGTGTCTCCACTTTTTGCTCATAAAAAGAACCCCCTTTCATCTCATGTTTATGAGAAAGGGGGTTAATGTATCACATCTATTTATCGTTTATATTTACGTTGTTTCGATTTTGGCGGCCCTAGAATTTCGGACCATATCACTCCTTGAACAGCTTCTTTACGAGAAATGGGCTTGAAAACGTTTTTCTCACCCGTAATTTTTGGTTTGTCAACTGTGATTTTCTTTTGAATAGACGGTTCATGATACGAACGATTTTTTAGCTCTTCCAATTTTTCTTGCAAAGGATTTGTTTCTGCTGAAGGAACAGTTTCTGGCTCCATACGAGCTGTTTTCGGCTCTTCTTTGACAGGTCGATATCTAGGTCTTTCCCGCCTTGAAGGATTGTTTACAGGAGGCATAGGAGCTCTTTTAGAACGCTGCTGTTCTTCCTCTTTTGACTGAGCCATAAAACGCTGCACAACGTTAAAAATAATCCCTCCAATGATGACAAAAATGAAAGCATTATTAATAATTAGTTTAATAAGCGTTTCAACGATATTCATTAGGAGAAAACCTCCTTGTTAAGCTGATTCATTATTTCTCATCGTCTTCTTTAGACATTTTTCCAATTGAATCACGCATATCCGTATCAGCAGTCAAGTTTTGAATATTCATATAATCCATGACGCCAATATTGCCAGAGCGCAGTGCTTCTGCCATCGCTAACGGTACTTCTGCTTCTGCTTCTACTACTTTTGCGCGCATTTCTTCTACTTTTGCACGCATTTCTTGTTCTTGAGCAACGGCCATAGCACGACGTTCTTCGGCTTTTGCTTGCGCAATATTTTTATCTGCTTCCGCTTGGTCTGTTTGAAGAACTGCCCCAATATTTTTACCAATATCGATGTCAGCAATATCAATGGATAAGATTTCAAACGCTGTTCCTGAATCCAGTCCTTTTCCTAACACCGTTTGAGAAATCATATCGGGATTTTCCAATACTTTTTTGTGATCTTTTTGCGAACCGATTGTAGAAACAATCCCCTCGCCAACACGGGCAATAATCGTTTCTTCTCCAGCTCCCCCTACTAGTCGATCAATGTTTGCACGAACAGTAATTCGAGCTTTTGCTTTGACTTCGATTCCATCCATAGCCACCCCTGCAATAAAAGGTGTTTCAATAACTTTTGGATTAACGCTCATTTGTACAGCTTCTAGCACATCACGGCCCGCTAAGTCGATAGCTGCTCCGCGCTCAAATGTTAACTCAATATTTGCTCGGTGCGCTGCAATCAACGCATTTACCACGCGGTCAACGTTACCGCCTGCTAAATAGTGGCTTTCTAATTGATTAATGGTAATACCTAAACCTGCTTTACTTGCTTTAATTAACGGGTTCACAACGCGAGATGGTATCACTCGACGAAGTCTCATTCCGACCAGTGTGAAAATACTAATACGAACGCCTGCTGCTAATGCTGAAATCCATAGCATAATCGGTACAAAAGTGAAAAAAACAGCTAAAGCAATAATTGCTAGACCAATAACTACAAAAAACAATACGCTACCTACTTCCATTAATTAAGGTCCTCCTTTTTCAAAGGCTCTGTAAGCTTCCGCACCACAACCCTTGATCCCTCTACTTTTATAATATTTACTAACACATCTTTGTCTAAATATCCGCCTTCAGTGACTACATCCACATACTCTTCATCGATGAGCACGGTACCTGAAGGACGCAGCGGTGTTGTTGTTTTACCTTGTTTTCCTATTAATTCATAACGATTTTGATTCGACACGTATCCAGATTCAGTATTAAGTGAATCATTAAGCACCATTTTTTTGAAAGGTGTAAGCTTTCTTTTAAAAAATTTCATCATCACAAACGCACCTCCCAGTGCCACCACTATTGCAATTACAAGAGAAATTCCCATTTCGACATTATTATCTGTTGACATAAAAAAACTTAAAATGATAGCTCCAAGTCCTAGTAGTCCTAAAACTCCGCCTGGTACTACAATCTCTAACAGAAGCAATATAATTCCTGCTATAAATAAAACGAGCGCTTCCATGCCAGCTAATCCTGCTACCATATGACCATAGAAAAATAAAAGAAGTGAAGCTATTCCAATAGAGCCCGCAATACCAAATGAAGGCGTAAACAATTCAGTTACAATTCCTAAAGCACCAATGGATAATAAAATGGGAACAACAAGCGGATGGGTAAGAAAACGAGCAATTTGTTCACTTACACTCATTTTTGCATACGTCAGTTTAGCATCTTCATAGCCAAGTACGCTTAGGAGATCGTCTAAATTTTTTACAGTCCCTTCTGAATAACCAACTTGCTCGGCTTGCTTCGGAGTGAGCGTCAACAATTCGTTTCCTTTTAAGTTGAGCTCAGGTATTACCATCTTGGTATTTGCCATCGCTTCTGCATATTTAGGGTTTCGGTTATTTTGTTCTGCTGCGCTCTTCATAGCCGATAACCAGTAGGACTGAGCTTTTTTTCCTGCGGCATTTCCGTGTTGGTCAATCACTGCTGCCGATCCCATTGTAGAACCGGGTGTCATATAAATTTGATCCGCGTTAAGTGCAATATACGCTCCGGCTGATAATGCTTTTTTATCGACAAAAGCAGCGGTAGGGATAGGTGTTGAGGTTAAACTTTTAGCTATTTCAGAAGCTGCATCTACAGCTCCTCCAGGAGTATCTATGTCCAATATAATCAAATCTGCACCGTCATTTTCCGCATCTTCAATGGATCTGTTTAGAAAAGAAAGCAGTCCATTTTCTACCGTTTTATTTACAGGAATAACGTGTACGCGCTTCACGTCAGCGGTGCTAATAGTGGGGAATAACCCAGTGGCTAAGATAAGAAAGCACACGAAAGAAAATAAGGTTTTCACCGAATACACTTCCCTCCTTCCATAGATAGTATGAGCATGTATCTGTATATACGAATAACTTTAACAATAGTTTCAAATTTTTTAAAATTTATCTATTTTATACTTCGCACCAGAAAAACAAAACATACGTTCGATTATTATCCATATAAAAAACACCTTACACAAGGTAAGGTGTTTTTTATGATAAGTGTTGAAGGACAAGCTTATTAACAAGAGAGCCATCCGCTTTGCCTTTTACTTTCGGCATAAGCGCTCCCATAACTTTCCCCATATCAGCTTTAGAGGAAGACTGCGTTTCTTCAATCGTCGTTTTAATAATTTCAGATAACTCTTCTTCAGTTAGCTGTTTAGGAGCGTAAACTTCTAAAACCGCTAATTCAGAATGAATTTTATCAACAAGATCTTGACGACCTGCTTTCTCAAATTCATGGAGGGAGTCTTTACGTTGTTTGAATTCGCGAGAAATAACCGTCAACTCGTCTGCTTCAGTTAGGTCGGTTCCTAACTTAATGGCTTCGTTTTGAAGAGATGCTTTGACCATACGAATGACCCCAAGCTTCTCTTTCTCTTTGTTTTTCATCGCTTGTTTCATATCACTATTTAAACGCTCGAGAAGACTCATAAATCCACCCTCTTATTAGAACTTGCGTTTTCTAGCAGCTTCAGATTTCTTCTTACGCTTTACGCTAGGCTTTTCATAGAATTCGCGCTTTCTTGCTTCTTGTAACGTACCAGTTTTTGAAACTGAACGTTTGAAGCGACGAAGAGCATCTTCAAGCGATTCGTTTTTACGAACAACTGTTCTTGACATTCTAATTCCCTCCCTCCGAACAAAACCACTAACATCATAATGAAATGACATGTTAGACATGTCTTTTGCAATTATAATATAATGATTCCTTAAGGTCAACCGCTTTACATAAAGTAATGCAGTTATTCCCCCTTTATTTTATGAACTTTCTTGATAAAACATTACTCGTTCAGCTTTTTTACACGTATGAAAAAAGCTGCGTATACACGCAGCTTTCCAATAAGTGTTATGAACTCATTTTCACCTGATCTTGAAGATGAACCTCATCTAGCACGCGAACAAACTCACCTTCATTATAAGGATATCCAGCTTTTGAAATTTTCACTTTTACAAGCTTTCCAACCATTTCTTCAGACGCTTTAAACACAACCTTTAAGTAGTTATCAGTATATCCTACATATAAACCACTTTCAGGATCTTCTTTATATTTTTCTTCCGGAATTACTTCTAGTACTTCTCCTTCAAACGTTGAAGCATATTCTTTTGCCAATTGATTTGAAAGTTCGATTAAACGATGCACACGTTCATTTTTCACTTCTTCATCAATTTGGTCGGTCATACGAGCTGCTGGCGTACCTGTACGTTTAGAATACGGGAATACGTGAAGCTCTGAAAAACCGTGCTCTTTAATAAAGTTGTACGTCTCCATAAACTCTTCTTCTGTTTCACCTGGGAAGCCAACAATAACATCTGATGTAATCGCTAATCCAGGAAGAGCTTCTTTCAGACGGTTTAAGCGCTCACCAAAGAACTCCATTGTATACTTACGACGCATGCGCTTCAATACCGTATTTGAACCTGATTGAAGAGGAATATGCAAATGACGTACAACCATTTCTGATTGATCTAGTACCTCAATCACTTCGTCTGTAATTTGACTTGCTTCAATTGACGAAATACGAATGCGTTTTAATCCTTTTACTTGAGACTCTAAATCACGAAGAAGCTGGGCAAGATTGTAATCTTTCATGTCTTCTCCGTATCCGCCAGTGTGAATACCTGTTAACACGATTTCTTTATAGCCCGCATCCACTAGCTGCTGTGCTTGTGCTACTACTTCTTTAGGATCACGAGATCGCATTAAACCGCGCGCCCATGGAATAATACAGAATGTACAGAAGTTGTTACAGCCTTCTTGAATCTTTAACGAAGCACGCGTACGGTCTGTAAAAGCCGGTACATCTAGCTCTTCATATACGCGTGTTTTCATAATGTTTCCTACGCCGTTAATCGGTTGACGCTCTTTTTTAAATTGTTCAATATAATCAAGCATCTTAACGCGATCTTGTGTACCTACTACGATATCAACACCAGGAATGGCCATAATTTCAGCTGGCGAAGTTTGAGCATAACACCCAGTTACACAAATAACCGCATCTGGATTTTTTCGCACAGCTCTGCGAATAACTTGACGGCTTTTTTTATCTCCTGTATTTGTTACCGTACATGTATTAATTACATATACATCGGCAGTTTGTTCATATTCAACACGCTCATAGCCTTGGCCTTTGAACAATTGCCAAATTGCTTCTGTTTCATAGTGATTTACTTTACACCCTAGCGTGTGAAAAGCAACTGTTGACATAATCGTCACCTCATTAACTCAGTTTGATAAGATATAGCAGACAGCGCATATAAAGGAGCTGTTTCTGCCCGTAAAATTCGCGGACCAAATCCGCTTATTGTAAATTCATTTTCTTCTAATACTTCTACTTCCTGCTCGGTCAAACCACCCTCTGGACCTACAACCACAAGCACGGAATTACCGGGTTTTAAAGCCGAAAGAACAGCGTGCAGATGAGATGTTTCTCCTTGCTTTGCTCTTTCTTCATAGGCTACAACTTTATGAGTATAGTCACCGCTAATTTCTACTAGTTTTTTAAAAGAAATTGGGGCTTCTACTGCTGGTACAATCGTACGATGAGATTGTTCTGCAGCCTCTTTAGCAATCTTGTTCCAGCGATCTAATTTTTTTTGACTCTTTTTATCATCCCATTTAACAACTGAACGAGCCGCAATAAAAGGGATAAACTTATATGCCCCAAGTTCTGTCCCTTTTTGGATAATAAGCTCGAGCTTATCCCCTTTAGGCAGACCGTTCACAATTGTAACATGGACTGGAAGCTCTTTTTCTTCGCTTATCCATTCTATAATAGATGCTTTCACTTCGTTAGCGGAAATATTTTCAATTTCACACAAAGCAGCTTGCCCCTGTTCATTACAGGCAATAAACTGTGATCCTTCATTCATTCTCATGACGCGTGAGATATGATGGGCATCATCCTGGGTCACTATGACACTTTGCTCTTGAAATTGATCATTTGGCAGAAAATAACGTTGCATCTTGACACCTTCTCACTTGTTAAGCTTGTTTTTGCGCAATAATTGCTACCCAGTCTTCCATAAGCGTTACTTCTTGAATAACAAAGCCCGCTCCCGTTAACGCTTTTTTGACATCTTCTTTTTTCGCACTAATAATACCTGATGTAATGAACATGCCTCCTGGCTTTAATACCTTTGCAGCATCGTCTACAAAACGTACGATTACTTCAGCTAGAATATTCGCCACAACAATGTCAACCGGTCCTTCTATACCTTGCAACAAGTTGTTTTGACCTACTGTTACGACGTTCCCAACTTGATTCAGTTCAATATTTTCGCCAGCAGAACGTACGGCTACTTCATCAAGGTCTAGAGCTTGTACATTACTTGCTCCTAACAGAGCTGCGCCAATGCTTAGCACTCCTGAACCTGTACCCACGTCAATAACAGTATCTCCTGCTTTCACTGTTCTTTCCAATGCTTGAAGAGACATAACCGTCGTTGGATGCGTACCTGTCCCAAAAGCCATTCCGGGATCAAGCTCGATAATCAATTCATCTGTGCTTACTTTTTCATAGTTTTCCCAAGTTGGTACAATCGTAAAACGCTCTGAAATTTTCACGGGATGGTAATATTTTTTCCAAGCAGTGGCCCACTCTTCCTCGTTCACTTCACTGATCGTAACTTTGTTAGCTCCTAAATCAAAGTCGTAAACAAGCAGTCCATTAATTTCTTTTTTGATACCATCCACAGTTTCTGCTAAAAAGCTGTTAACTGGAAGATATGCTTTAATCACTACACCTTCTTCTGGGTAGTCTTCTACGTTTAAATCGTAGATTTCACCAAAAGTTGTATCTCTGTCCTTCACTAAATCAGCAGGGTCTTCAATGACTACCCCGCTAGCTCCTGATTCATGTAAAATATGAGAGATGGGTTCAATTGCTTCTTGCGCTGTATGAATACAAATTTCAGACCATTTCATTGCTACCAACTTCATCCTTTCTGCCTTCAGTAATATAGGATTTTAAATATGAACATGACAGATGACAGGTTGGCAAAGTACCTTTACCAACCTGTCTCTGTTTACTATGAAAGACAATTATTCTCCTTTAATTGCTCGTTTTACTTTTGCAAAAAAGGAATCATGCTGCTCATCAACGGCTTCTTGACCGCTCAGTTCAGCGAACTCACGCAATAATTGTTTTTGTTTTTCTGATATTTTTGTTGGAGTTACAACTCGAACGTGAATATGCTGATCTCCTTGACCATATCCTCGTACGTTTGCCACACCTTTTCCTTTTAAACGGAATTTCGTTCCCGTTTGTGTACCAGCAGGAATCTTCAGCTTCACCTTGCCGTGTAGAGTTGGTACTTCTACTTCATCACCTAGCGCTGCCTGAGCAAACGTTAAAGGCATTTCGCAGTAGATATCGTCTCCATCACGTTCAAAGAATTCATGAGTGCGCACGTGGAACACTACGTATAAATCTCCCGGAGGACCACCATTTACCCCTGGTTCTCCTTGAGCACTTACGCGCAGCTGTTGACCATCATCTACACCAGCTGGAATTTTAACATTAATTTTACGTCGTTTTGTTACTTTACCGTCACCGTGGCACGTTGCACATTTGTCTTTAATGATTTTTCCCGTACCATTACAATGATGACACGCACGTCGATTTACCACGCGGCCAAACGGCGTGTTTTGTTCAACGTTTAACTGACCTGAACCATTACAGTGCGAACATGTATCGACTTTTGTTCCAGGTTTTGCACCTGAACCGTGACATGTCTCACACGTTTCTTCACGTGGAATTTCAATTGTTGTTTCTTTTCCGAAAACAGCTTCTTCAAAAGAAAGTGTCATCGTGTATTGTAAATCGGCACCTTGTCTCGGAGCATTAGGGTCACGTCTGCGACCACCACCACCAAAGATCGAGCTGAAAATATCTTCAAAGCCGAAGCCGCCAAAGTCTGAGCCGCCTCCACCAAAGCCGCCAAAGCCTTGATTTGGATCAGTATGACCAAATTGATCGTATTGTGCTTTTTTTTGGTCATCACTCAATACTTCATATGCTTCTTTTACTTCTTTAAATTTGTCAGCAGCATCTTCCGCTTTGTTAATATCTGGATGATATTGTTTAGAAAGCTTGCGGTATGCTTTTTTTATTTCATCTTTTGTAGCGCTCTTACTGATACCGAGTACTTCATAGTAATCTCGCTTACTCATCAATACTCACTCCCGAATCGTTTCACATAAACGTAATTGTATCATTATTAATAATTCCATAGCAACATAAAAGTTACTTTCTATTGCTCTCGTGCACGCAGAGAGCCAAGTGAAAAACTTTCCTTTTCGCTTTTCCACGTTAAAAAAGTCAAAGCCAAGAAATAAGCTTGACTTTGACTTTTTAAAAAGATGTGAATCGCACCATGGCGTCATTCACGTTAGTCGTCAAGATGCATTATTTTTTGTCGTCGTTTACTTCTTCAAACTCTGCATCTACAACATCATCATTTTGAGCGCCTTGTTCACCTGCTTGCTGAGCTTGTTGAGCTTGCTCATACAATTTTACAGTTAACGCTTGAACGATTTCTTGAAGTTCATCTTTTTTCGCTTTGATTTCTTCAAGGTCATTCTTTTCAATCGCTGCTTTTAAAGCATCTTTTGCTTCGTTAGCTTTTGTTACTTCAGCTTCTTCTACTTTTCCTTCAAGATCTTTTAATGTTTTTTCAGTTGTAAACACTAATTGATCTGCTTCATTGCGTAGTTCCACTTCTTCTTTACGTTGCTTATCAGCATCTGCGTTTTCTTCCGCTTCTTTTACCATGCGATCGATTTCATCATCTGATAAACCTGTTGAAGATTTAATTGTAATAGCTTGCTCTTTGTTTGTACCTAAATCTTTTGCACGAACGTTTACGATACCATTTTTGTCAATATCGAATGACACTTCGATTTGAGGTACTCCGCGTGGTGCAGGTGGAATATCAGTTAACTGGAAACGACCTAGCGTTTTGTTGTCTGCAGACATTGGACGCTCACCTTGAAGAACATGAATATCTACAGCTGTTTGGCTATCTGCAGCCGTTGAGAATACTTGTGATTTACTTGTTGGAATCGTCGTATTACGCTCAATTAGCTTTGTAAATACGCCACCCATTGTTTCGATACCTAGTGATAAAGGCGTTACGTCTAGTAATACAACGTCTTTTACATCACCAGTTAATACGCCACCTTGAATTGCTGCACCAAGTGCAACTACTTCATCAGGGTTTACACCTTTGTGAGGATCTTGACCAGTTTCTTTTTTGATTGCATCTTGTACCGCTGGGATACGAGTTGAACCACCAACTAAGATTACTTTATCAAGTTCGCTTGCAGAAAGGCCTGCATCTTTTAAAGCTTGACGCACAGGAGCCATTGTACGCTCTACAAGGCCTGCTGATAACTCGTCAAATTTAGCACGTGATAAAGATACCTCTAAGTGAAGAGGACCAGCTTCTCCAGCAGTGATAAATGGTAAAGAAATTTGTGTAGATGTTACGCCTGATAAATCTTTTTTCGCTTTTTCAGCCGCATCTTTTAAACGTTGAAGCGCCATTTTATCTTTGCTTAAATCCACGCCGTTTTCTTTTTTGAATTCAGCGACTAAATAGTCGATGATTACTTGGTCAAAGTCGTCACCACCAAGGCGGTTGTCACCTGCAGTTGCGCGAACTTCAAATACGCCGTCGCCAAGTTCTAGAATAGATACGTCAAACGTACCGCCACCAAGGTCATAAACTAAAACTGTTTGATCTTCATCTGTTTTTTCTAATCCGTATGCAAGTGCTGCTGCAGTAGGCTCGTTAATAATACGCTCTACTTCTAAACCAGCAATTTTACCAGCATCTTTTGTTGCTTGACGCTCAGCATCATTAAAGTAAGCAGGAACTGTGATAACAGCTTTTGTTACAGGCTCACCTAAATACTCTTCAGCATAACCTTTTAAATGTTGAAGAATGATAGCTGACATTTCTTGAGGCGTGTATTGCTTGCCTTCAGCTTCAACCTTATGGTCTGTACCCATATGACGTTTAACTGAAATAATTGTGTTAGGGTTTGTAATAGCTTGACGTTTCGCTACTTCCCCAACTTGACGCTCACCGTTTTTGAATGCCACAACTGATGGCGTTGTACGGTTTCCTTCTGGATTTGGAATTACTTTTGGTTCGCCGCCTTCTAATACAGCGACACAAGAGTTAGTTGTACCTAAATCGATACCAATGATCTTACTCATTGACAATGACCTCCTTCATAATATGTAGTGTTATTGATTCACTTTAACCATCGCAGGGCGGATGATTTTATCTTTTAATTTGTAACCTTTTTGAAGCTCCTCTACTACCGTGTTCGGTTCGTATTCATCGTCTTCTACTTGCATCACTGCTTGATGCTCGTATGGGTCGAATGTTTTCCCGACTGATTCAATTGCTTCAACACCTTCTTTTTGAAGTGCCTCTACTAATTGACGGTATACCATTTCTACACCTTGCAGCACAGATTTAGTTTGCTCGTCCGCTGTGTTAACTTGTAATGCACGTTCAAAGTTATCAAGTGCTGGTAAAATATCCGAAACTAATGATTGAGCACGGTATTTTTGAGCAGCTTCTGCATCGAGACGTGAACGACGACGGAAATTATCGAAATCAGCTTGTAGACGTAAGTAGCGATTCTCTTCTTCTTCAAGCTGTTGCTTTAATTGATCATTTTCTTGTTGAAGAGGGTTTACTTCCTCAGACACTTCAGCTTCAGTTGCTTCAGCAGAGTCTGTTTGAACTTCTTCAACCACTTCTTCGTTTTGTTCTTCTACTTGCTTTTCGTTTGACAATTCATTCACCTCCCTTAAATGTTTACACACATTTTCACATTTTAAACAACGTTTTTTATTTTATCACAGGGAAAGGATGGAAGTAATATATTCCACCCGATTCCTTTATTCTTTATACAAGTTTGTTAATACTTGAGACATATCTGATGAAAGCAGTGTAAGCAAACTAATCACACGCGCATATTCCATGCGGGTCGGTCCCAGTATAGCAATTGTGCCAAGCTGTTCGTGACCAAAGGAATAACTAGCTGTAATTAAGCTGCACCCTACCATTTCATTCAATTTATTTTCATGACCAATTTTCACATGTATGCCAGCCTCATTTGGGCTTAACAGCTTATAAAACTGCTGTTCATGTTCAATAATATTAAACAGCCCGCGAATTTTATTAAGGTCATGAAATTCCGGCTGAGCAAACATATTCGTTTTGCCGCCAACTACTAATTTGCCATTCATGTTGAGCTTTAATGCATCATTGAGTATATCCATCGTCTGCTCATACCCTTGAATATGGCTTTTTAAGAGCGTCGCTACTTCTTTGTACATTTTATCATGTAAATCAGTAATGCGAACGCCGATGAGCTTTTCGTTTAAAATGTTAACCATTTTTTCAATATCGGAAGGTTGAATACTGCTCGGCAGCGTAATCGTCCGACTTTCAACGTGTCCTGTATCGGTCACAATAATGGCAACAGCTGACTGAGCCGTTAAAGGTAAAATCTGCAGCTGTTTTAACTTATGGCTGACCGCTTTTGGTCCTAGCACAATAGACGTTAAACTCGTTAAATCAGATAAAATTTGTGCTGACTTTTGAACGAGCTGCTCCAGTTCTACAATGCGTTCAGCGAATACCGAACGTACCGTGGAAACGTCGCTTGCTTTCAAGTGCTGCGGGGACACTAGATGATCAACATAATAACGATAACCTTTCTCAGACGGAACGCGCCCTGAAGAAGTATGAGTTTTTTCAATAAATCCAAGTTCTTCTAGGTCTGACATCTCATTCCGAATCGTAGCCGAACTAAAATTAAACTCTTCTTTCTTAGATAATGTTCGAGAGCCTACCGGCTGCGCAGATCGAATGAAATCATCAATAATGACTTGTAAAATTAATAACTGTCGATCAGTAAGCACGCTTCATCACCTCTGTTAGCACTCTAAAACTCTGAGTGCTAAATCTAATAATAAATTACCAAATCACTATAGCGATGTCAACGATTTGATATTAGATTATCCCAATAAAGGCTTGAAAAACTTCATTCCCCAAAAATCGACCATTGTGTGTTAAAAAGACTGAGCTATTGTCTTCACCCAAAAGTCCTTTCTCTTTGTATTCTTGAATAGGTTCTCCAAATACATCTTTTAATTCTCGATTGAATTTTTTCTTAAACTCCTCTTTTGAGACTCCTTTCGTTTTACGAAGGCCCAAAAACATTTCTTCTTCCATTTTTTCAGCCTCGGTCACGCTCACTTCATTGAGATATGCATTTCCTTTTTGCTCGACTGAATCAATGTACTTTTTTAATGGTCCAATATTTGCTCGTCTTATTCCGTCTATATAGCTATGTGCGCCTGCGCCAATTCCGTAATAATCGTCGTTGTTCCAATATGTTAGATTATGAATACTCTCGTAGCCTGGCTTTGCGAAATTACTGATTTCGTATTGATGAAAACCTTGTTTGTCCATTTCTTTCATAAGCAGCTCATACATAGCTGCTTCTTCTTCTTGAGCAGGCAGGGGTAGCTTTCCTTTATTCATTAAATTATAAAATACCGTTTTAGGTTCAATAATCAACGAATAGGCAGACATATGCTCTACCTCTAATGAAAAAGCCGTTTGAAGCGTAGAAGAAAAATCAGCTACCGTTTGTTCCGGCAGGCTATAAATTAAGTCTAAGCTTATATTCGACATTCCAATCTTTCTCGCTTGTTCAACACAATCAAATACCTGTCTATTTGAATGCACACGTCCAATTTTCTCCAATAATCTTTCATTAAACGTTTGTACACCAATGCTTAAACGATTCACGCCATAGTCATGGAGAAGCTGAAGCTTTTCTTTTGTCAATTCATTCGGATTCGCTTCAAATGTAAACTCACCTTTTTCGTCATAAGGGAGGTACATACGAATGGATTCTAAAAAATACTCTAGCTGCTGTTCATCTAAGGCTGTAGGCGTCCCACCCCCAACGAATATCGTGTTTAAATTGGTCGTTGGATAATGTTCAACTGCTTGTTTCATTTCTTCTCGCATGCTTTCCAAATACGGCATAACGGGCTGATTTTTGAAAAACACTTTATTAAAGTCACAATAGTGACAAATATGATGACAAAACGGGATGTGCAGATATGCTGCCTTCACCATGGACTTCCACCTCAATCACATTTATAAATGATAAAAATACCGCAGAGTCTCTCTGCGGTATTTTTATCTATGTTCGTTCACACTTATTTACAGCGCTCAAAGCTCTTTACTATCGTATCAGATTAGCTTGATTTTCAAAACTAATTTGACATGTTAAATAATAGAATTTCAGCTATTAATCTTCATCCATGCGAAGAACAGCCATGAATGCTTCCTGCGGTACTTCAACAGAACCGACCTGCTTCATACGTTTTTTACCTTCTTTTTGTTTTTCAAGAAGTTTACGTTTACGAGAGATATCTCCTCCGTAACATTTTGCTAAAACGTTTTTACGAATGGCTTTAATTGTTGAACGCGCGACAATTTTTTGACCGATTGCCGCTTGAATCGGCACTTCGAACTGTTGACGTGGAATAAGCTCTTTAAGCTTTTCTACAATGACTTTACCACGATCGTAAGCTGAATCTCTGTGCACGATAAAGGACAGTGCATCGACCGTTTCGCCGTTTAAAAGAATATCCATCTTCACAAGCTTCGAAGGCTGATATCCGATAAGTTCGTAATCAAACGACGCGTAGCCTTTTGTATTTGATTTTAATTGATCAAAGAAATCATATACAATTTCAGCTAGCGGAATTTCGTATACAATACTCACGCGATTAGCATCCAAGTACTGCATATCAATAAAGTTGCCTCGCTTCTTCTGACAAAGCTCCATCACAGCACCAACATAATCGTTTGGTACCATCATCGTTGCTTTCACATACGGTTCTTCTACGCGTTCAATCTTTTGTGGGTCCGGCATATTAGACGGGTTATCTACAGACAGATGAGTCTCGTCTGTTAAATACACGTCATAAATAACGCTTGGAGCTGTTGTAATTAAATCAATTTTAAATTCGCGCTCAATACGCTCTTGGATAATTTCCATGTGAAGCAACCCTAAGAATCCACATCGGAAACCAAACCCTAAGGCCTGAGACGTCTCTGGTTCAAACTGAAGTGCAGAGTCATTTAGCTCTAACTTTTCTAGTGCTTCACGAAGATCGTTATACTTCGCTGTATCAATTGGATACAGTCCGCAGTATACCATTGGATTCAGACGACGATAACCAGGAAGAGGTTCACTGGCTCCATTTTTAGCAAGAGTAATCGTGTCCCCTACTCGCGTATCTCCAACGTTTTTAATAGCTGCTGTTAAAAATCCTACGTCGCCAACAGAAAGTTCATCTTTAGCAACGGCTTTTGGCGTTAACACACCTAGCTCCGTTACCTCAAACTCTTTTCCTGTTGCCATCATTTTAATTTTGTCGCCTACTTTTACTCGTCCTTGTACGATACGAATAGATGCAACTACACCTCGGTATGCATCATAAAATGAATCAAAGATTAGTGCTTGAAGCGGTGCGTCTGGATCCCCTTCAGGAGCAGGAACTTTTTCAACAATTTGTTCTAAAATTTCTTCGATACCAATTCCTGCTTTAGCTGAAGCTAATACAGCTTCCGACGCATCTAACCCAATTACGTCTTCAACTTCTTGACGCACTCGCTCTGGCTCTGCACTCGGCAGGTCAATCTTATTAATGACAGGTAAAATTTCAAGGTTGTTATCAAGCGCTAAATATACGTTTGCTAGTGTTTGAGCTTCAATACCTTGAGCTGCATCTACTACTAGAATAGCACCTTCACACGCGGCTAAACTTCGCGACACTTCATATGTAAAATCGACGTGTCCCGGTGTATCAATTAGATGAAAAGTATACTCTTCTCCATCTTTTGCTTTGTATTGAAGCTGCACAGCATTTAATTTAATGGTAATTCCACGTTCACGTTCTAAATCCATCGAATCTAAAAGCTGAGCTTTCATTTCTCGCTGTGTTAACGCATTTGTTTTTTCTAAAATACGGTCTGCTAATGTTGACTTACCGTGGTCTATATGAGCAATAATCGAAAAGTTTCTGATTTTCGATTGTCGTTTCAATCTTGCTTCTCTATCCATATTTTTTTCACTCCTACTGAAAATCGGCAAAATACACTAAATTAAATTATAACAACACATTCGTCAACATTCAATAAGCATTCCATTGGGGATTTTTCCATACAAAAAAGCAGAAAGAGATTCTGCTTTTAATTAAGAAGATGATGGATAGCCTTAAAAGCTTTTCCTATTGTACTTTTCACGCCTTCCGCTAGACTTTGACCTAGCGAGGAGAAAAAGTTAAAAGCCTTTCGTTTTTCTAGAAACTGCTGTTTTTCATCAATGTTCACGACTTTTTTTGAACCTAAAACAGCAGCTTCCACCTGACCATCTGATGTTTTAGACACATTAATAACATGTTCAATCGAAGGATCATTATATCCCTTCATTTTAATCAACCCTTGCTGAGCCGTCTGCATCCCTAAAAATACGACGCACAGTAAAAAAATGGTTAGCACTACTGATTTTAAAGTAAATTTAATCATATTATTAGGCCCCTTACTTCTTTATCTTCTGTAGTACTAACCATTATGACTATATTGTGAAGAACTCATTCACCTAAAAGCGTATTAATGAGTATATGCCCCAAAGTTCTCTTGATCCACTTCATGATGCAAAGCAGCGTTAAGTCCTCCTGCAACTACATTAGCCATATCTTCAATAAACATATCCACTTCTTTTGGCGTAACCATCAAATTATGGCCTAAAGGTGCAAGCACTTCATGAATAAGACGTCTTTTTTCTTCATCTGGAAGGGTGCCAATCATACCGAGATACGTTTGACGCTGCTCTTCATTGGGTAAGTCATCCTCCGTGAGCTTCTTTTTTTCTCCAAACGTCATACCGGACGGAAGCAGCGACTTAGACGGCTTTCCCTGCTCTTTCATTTCTCGGCCGAAATGTTTTAAGATAAAGTCAATTGTATCGCTTGTAATGGAAACAGCATCCACTACCGTTGGAATACCTATTGCAATAACTGGAATGCCAAGTGTTTCATAACTGATTTCTTTGCGCTTGTTTCCAACCCCAGACCCCGGATGAATACCTGAATCTGAAATTTGAATGGTAGCATTTACCCGTTCAATCGAACGAGCGGCAAGCGCATCGATTGCAATGATAAAATCTGGATTCACTTTCTTTACAACGCCAAAGATAATATCACTTGTCTCAATACCCGTCATTCCCATTACTCCCGGAACAATGGCGCTAACGGGTCTAAAGCCATCTTGCACGCTTTCAGGCTGTAGCTCAAACAAATGTCTTGTAATCAACAAATTATCTACTGCCTTTGGTCCAAGCGCATCTGGTGTAACACTTAAGTTTCCAAGACCCACTACAAGACAGCTAGCATCATCTGGAATGTTGAGGCTTTTAATAAAAAAATTCAGCTCTTTAGCAAATACTTCTTCCATGGCCTCTTGCTTTTCAGTATCCTGCTCGCGAATGCCTACCGATTCAAGGGTTACATATCGGCCTTTTTTCTTACCGATTGCTTCTGCGCCCTCTTCCGTAATTTCTACCATTGAGATTTTGACACCTTGTTCTTCTTTTTCTTTTACAATTACGCCTTTGATTTCTGACTGGTTATTCGGTTTAGGCTGATTTTCTAACGCTATGTCTTTTGCTTCGACAGCTAAATCCGTGCGCACGCTATATTGACTTAAATCAAGTTCTTTTTCCATTTCTTAACCTCCTAGACAATCTTTGTTGAAATTATTGTCACCGAGGACTGGCAGATTCATGCATTTAAGAAATGAAAAGTGGAAGGAAGGGCGCAATATCAGCTACAAGCTTTTAAAGAGAGCTCTGTCATATAAAATTCCTTGTCAAGGCTATTGCATTCTGTCCTTGTGTTTGATAAAATATCTTTTGTTCTTATTGTGAAGAATGTCGAGTTCTATATAATCTCGATTGTTATCATTTCGGGAGGTGAAACGGATGCCAAACATTAAATCAGCTATCAAACGTGTAAAAACTACTGAAGCTCGCCGTGCTCATAACATTCAAGCTAAATCAGCTATGCGTACTGCAATCAAAAACTTTGAAGCTTTAGTTGAAAACAACGATGTAGATAACGCAAAAGCAGCATTTGCTGTTGCTTCTAAAAAATTAGACAAAGCTGCACAATCTGGTATTATCCACAAAAATGCTGCAGCTCGTCAAAAATCTCGCTTAGCAGTAAAACTTAACGGTTTATCTGCATAATTGAGACAAAAACGATCCCATTAGGATCGTTTTTTTATTGCGCTCTTTTTAATAAAAACAGCTGTAAAATAAGCGCTTTATCCATTTTTCCCGTCTTCATTTCATAATCTGCCTCTGCTAAATCCTTTAAAATTTCTTTAAGCTGCTGTTCCTCAAAACTTCTGCTCTGCTGCAAAGCAATTTTCACACGAAACGGATGAACCTTAATCGTTTGAGCAATTTGCTGCTGACCGTACCCTTGACTAGACAGCTGCTTCGTATGATAAATCAAACGAAACTGCGTCGCTAACAAAGATAAAATTTTAATAGGCTCTTCGTTATTACGCAGTAAATCCTGATACATATTTAAAGCAGTAGAAACCTTTCGCTGAATAACAGCGTCAATAAGCGTAAATACATTTTGTTCAAGCGTTTTTGCCACAAGCTTAAGCACAACTTCTTTTGTAATGACTCCGTCTTGTCCAACATATAACACCATTTTTTCAATTTCATTTGTCACAAGTGTTACATTAAGACCCACAAGCTGAATAAGCAGCGTCACAGCATCTTCATCCATATTCACTCCATCTTTTGAAAGTAAATTATGAATCCACTGCTTCATTTCTTTTTCACCAAATTCGTTCGCTTCAATGTAAGCTGCTTGTTTTTTTAATAATTTTGTTATTTTTTTTCTTTCATCCAGCTTTTCATAAGGGGCTAGTAGAATTAACGTTGAAAAAGACGGGGGCTGCTCCACATATTGCTGCAGTTTTGCTAGATCATGCTCTACTTTATCTTTCGATTTTTCAGCCGTTAAAAATGCTGCATTTTTCGCAACCACTACACGCTTGTCTCCTAAAAAAGGAAGCGTTTCAGCATCTTCTAGAACTTGATCAATCGATGTTTCTTCTAAATCGTATAGTGACAAGTTAAATTCTTTATCTTCTTCATTTAACGTATAGTCGACGATTTTATCTCTAATCTTTTTACTCATAAATGCATTGACCCCGTGTATTAAGTAAACGGGGGCTATATTATTTTTGGTAATACTTTTTAAGCTATCAACTGCCAACGTATATACGCTCCTCTTTTTTATTCATCTATATTGATTATGTATAGTTACTGATAAACAAAATACAATTTCTATCGTAAAGGTGTTATGAGTTTTTGGCAACAATACAAAAGGAATTGCCTTAAAACGACAATTCCTCAGTTTATGATAAACATTAACAATATAAGCCCTAGGTTACTTATTTGTTAATGATTAAACCCTTATCTCTATTTTCTCCTCATGTCTATAAAGTATAGTTGTTAACTGTTGTCAGTTTGTGAAAACGCTTTTAAATTGTCTAGATTTTTAAAAAAAGTTAGATTATACTGTAAACAGGAGGGGTGTTAATGAACCAATTTGAAGAAAGTGTCCAAAGTAAACGCAACGACGCTGTCGATTCTGCCGTAGGATTTGGTGTTTCATTTGGCTTTTTCACTGCCTTATTTGTTATTGCAACTGTGATTCACTACTTGGGTTCGTAAAATTGCTTCAAGGCTGCTTCTTAGCAGTCTTTTTTAGTTCGTTTTTCTTACTATAGACTATGGAAGTTGCTGCGAAAACGTTCCTGACTTTTTTGTAAATTCATACATTACCCCACCATCTTCATCCGTTCGATAAATATACACTCCGTAGCTTTTCAGAAGCTCTAATATTTCTTGATGAGGATGACCATAACGATTTTTTTGTCCCGCTGAAACAAGCGCTACTTTAGGATTTAAATGTTGAACAAACTCTTCTGAAGTTGAGGTTTTACTGCCATGATGCCCAACTTTTAATACATCTGCTTTAAGGTTTAGAAAGTCTTTCAATATTCTTTGTTCTCCTTCCTTTTCTAAATCTCCAGTGAATAGCCATCTTAAATTTCCTAACTTAGCGTCTATTACAATTGAGCCGTTGTTGCTCGTTTCTTCGAAACCTGTCGGAGAAATAATCTGAAATAACACACCTCCTTCTTGCCAGCTATCTCCTTGTTGAACAATTTGAACAGGCACTCTTTGTTTTTGAGCAGCGATCACCAAGCCAGTCTCTACGTCATTTAATTCAGCTTTTTTCCCAAGCACCAGCTCTCCGACAGCCACTTGTGAAAATAAATGCTGTGCCGCCCCTGCGTGATCATAATCGCCGTGTGTGATAATCATTTTATCTACCCTTGTTATTCCTTTTGAATGCAAAAAGGGAACAAGTACATCTTCTCCCACGTCAAAAGAAGAACGACGTTTTTGCCATGGTTCTTTTGGAAATGAAACGGTTCCTCCCGTATCGATCATATACACACCTTTTCGATAAGGAAGCTCAATGATAAAGCAGTCTCCTTGTCCTACATCGACCATTGTGACCGTTCCTTTTGGATTCAAATAAGGATACATACATTGTGCGGCTAACAATGCCACGAGAAGAAACATATAGCGAACGAAAAATTCTCCTTCTTCGACCGCCACAAATACAGCATAAATGCATAAGTACATGCCCAAAAACAGCACAATGTGGGGTTTTCCCGTTACAAAATCAGCGGGAATCCAATCAAAAAAGCCAAGCAATTTTTCACAAAAAAGTAAAAGAACATGAAGAATTTGCTCCAGCAGTTCACTCACTCCTGGCAAGAGGATACGAACAAAAAGAATGAGCAAACAAAGAGGTAATATAACAAGAGAAAACAGCGGTACAAAAACCATATTTAATGGCAAACTGAGGAGAGATACTCCATAAAAATAGTACAACAATAAAGGAAGTGAACTGATTTGTGCAATCGCTGAAACAACCATGAGCTGGCTGAAAGAAGAATGAAAACGAGGTAAAATCGTCTGACTCGATAAAATCAATGCAAAACTAACGGCAAAAGAAAGCTGAAATCCTACGTCAAATAAATAGTACGGCTTAAAAAGCAGCATGGCCATAAAAGCAAGGCTGATGCTATCAACCAAAAGAATTTTTCTTTGTATTTTTATCGATATAAGCATCAGCATACTCATAAAAACAGCTCGGACAACTGAAGCGCTGCCACCGGCCAAAACCATGTATACAGGAAGAAGCAAAAGTAAAAGCGTAATGGCTCGCTCGCGCGTTATTCCAATCCGAATGAGCAAATAAAAACACATCGCTGTCAGCAGTCCAACATGAAGACCTGATATGGCAAGCAAGTGGATTAAACCAAATTGCTGATAGCGCTTGATACTCTCTTCTTCGATGCCAGTGCGCTCGCCATAAATTAGTGCCTGCATAAACCCAGCGCCTGGATCCGACATATTTTGTTGAATATAATTAATTCCTTTTTGACGAATAAAGGTAAGGTACGTAAGTGGAGTTAAAGTGGGGAGCTGACATTTTACCAAATCAAGTCCCTTGACGTTAAGCTGCCAATGAATAGACTGATGGTACAAATATTGCTGATAATCAAATGCATGAAGGTTGCGAGCAGGTGAAGGAGAAGTTAATTGCCCCCCTAGTTGACAAACTTGATGAATCGTTAGCTTTTCGAGCTGCTGTTTCTCTTCCAACGTTTTTAGTTTATAAAAAGCCATGACCTCTTCATTTTGAACCGTAAACTTAAAAGTAAGCTTGTCGCCGTCACTATGCGGAACAGAGGAAATTTCGCCTGTAAAAGAAGAAGATTCAGCTAAAAGAACCGTTTTGTTATGCTTATTTGTCTCAGCTAATAGGTAGACGCACAAAACACTCAACAGTGCAGAAGCAATAACCACTTTCCTCGGACATTGTAGCCATTGAAAAATGAAAAGCACGATTAGCAAAAACAGGCTTACAGCGGAATGATTATCATATACATATAAAGCTATCATCATGCTAAAAGCACAGTAAATATAATATCCTTTCACCTTTAGCTCCTTTCTTCTTAAAAGAAAGAGGCTCCTTACTGTTACCAAGTAAAAAACCTCTTTTACCTTTAATTTGCCGTAAACAAAGCGAGAGCTTCACGCTGTAAATTCATCACTTCTGCTTCGTCCGCTCCGCTTTTTTCTAAACGAGCGAGAACATCCGTCACAAATTGAAGCTTCTCTTTACTTTTTAAGTCAATGATTGCTTCATCAAGTTCAACTTTTGCTGTTTTCACTCCCGCCTGTTGAAATAACTCAACAGCATACGGATGATTTTTGTAATCATTAGCGTAATATACTGTTTTAATTCCCGCTTGAATAAGGGCTTTACAGCAGTTTAAACAAGGAAAATGCGTGACGTATACTTCCGCATCTTCTGTTTTTACACCAAACTTAGCACACTGCAAGAGTGCATTCACTTCTGCATGGACAGTTCTTACACAGTGTCCATCAATCACATAACAGCCTTCGTCAGCACAATGCACACCTCCGCTGATCGAGCCGTTGTATCCTCCAGCTATAATACGTTTATCACGCACCACTGTAGCCCCAACAGCCAGACGTTCACAAGTGCTTCTTAAAGCTAGCAAATGGCTTTGTGCCATAAAATATTGATCCCATGAAATCCGGTTCATCTCATTCCCTACCTTTTTATTTAAAACTGAATAATTATAATTATACTTGTCTCTTTCATAGTGTAGCGTTTCTTTTCCTTTTTCGTCAATAAGTCTCTACTGTACCGTAATTTGAGCTTTGATTTTTTCTAGCGACTTCTCGCCAATACCTGATACTTGCCCCAAATCCTCTACTGTTTGAAACAAGCCATTTTCCTCTCGATATGAAACGATGGCACTCGCTTTTGAAGGTCCAATACCATTTAGCGTTTGTAGTTCATCAGTGTTCGCTGTATTGATATTAACAAGGGGCTGATCATTTGAAGTTCCTGAGGAAGAGATTGAAGAAACTGGAGATGAAGGCGGGATTTCTTCTCCAGCAGCTGGGATGTAAACAGCCATTTCATCTTGTAGCTTGCTAGCTAAATTGAGCTGTCTTAAGTCCGCTTCTTTCGTAGCGCCTCCGGCTTGTGCTAGAGCATCTTTTACCCTTGCATCTTTCGGAAGCTGGTATACACCAGGCTTCTGAACAGCTCCTTTAATATCCACCATAACAAACGGGGAATCTTGGCTCGAAATTACTTGATCAGACGACTCTCCTTCTTTTTTTGCAGCAGAAGATTCTGCCTTTATCATATCTGAGGTTTGAAGAGAACTTTCCGGTTTCTCTCCGCCTGTGCGATAGATATAAAAAGCCAAGCTAACTGCTAAGCAAATACACCCAATTAGCCATTGTTTTTTTGAAAAAGTCAAATTGTACACTCCTTTGAATTTTGAAGTAACGTCATAAATTCCATTACGTCTTCATAGTGTTTAGAAGAAAAGGCTTTTGAAGGAGGGAATGAATCAGTGAACATAGGGTTTATCGGAACAGGAAACATGGGGAAAATATTAATTGATGCGTTTATTGAATCAAAAGCCGTACGTCCTTCTAAAATTACTATTATGAATCGCACAAAAAAAAGAGCCAAAGAGATTCAACAGCAGCATAAAAAAATTCATGTTGCTGATACAGCTGAAGAAGTTGTTCACGCATCCAAAGTCATTTTTATTTGTGTTAAGCCATTGGATATTCACCCCCTTTTAATAAAATTAGAACCACTGCTGACGAAAGATCACTGCATTGTATCCATTACCAGTCCAATTAGCGTAGAACAAATCGAACGCCTCGTTCCGAGTCAAGCAGCTAGAATTATCCCTAGCATTACGAATCGGGCATTAGCAGGTGTTTCTCTTTTCACGTTTGGAGAAAGATGTACGCCTTTTTACCAAAATTATTTACATGAATTATTTTCATCTATGTCAAAGCCTGTGGCTATTGATCAAACGATTACGCGCGTATCATCCGATATCGTAAGCTGCGGTCCTGCATTCTTCAGCTTTTTGCTTCAACGCTTTATTGATGCAGCAGTTCAAGAAACAAATATTTCTGAAGAAGAAGCTACCGTCATGGCCAGTGATATGATTATTGGAATGGGAAAACTGTTGGAAAAAGAAATATTTACGCTTCCTACCTTGCAGGATAAAGTATGCGTAAAAGGCGGTGTAACCGGAGAAGGTATTAAAGTTTTAGAAGCTGAACTCGGAGAGATGTTTGTGCACGTATTTCAAAAAACACATGAAAAATTTGACGAAGACATTGAGCTTGTTCACAATCAGTTTGATAGTCTTATTCCATAATTTCTGTAGAAATCCTGCTTTGAAACAAAAAAAGAAGCCTCTACTCGGCTTCTTTTTTTTGCGCAGAGAAAAAGATGCGCTCACTGTTTGAAGTAGGCTCACTCATTTTGAAATCTGCACTTACTTCTATATTTATAAAACCAGCTTTGCTCAGCCATGATTGATAATGGTCAATCGACCAAGTGCGCTGAGCATGCACCTCATCAAAGCGATGATATGCATCCATTTCTTCATCATAAGCAAAAAACGTAATATCATGCTCTACGCGCATGTCTGTATCGTCATAGGTGCAGTTCCAAATATATGACACGTCTTCATCTACGTAAGAAAAAGATTGATTTCCAAATACGTCCTTCATCTTGTGCACTGAATGAACATCAAATATAAAGAGCCCACCTGGTTTTAAGTGCTTATATACACGTTGAATGGTTTCTTGAACTTCTTTATCACTTTGCAAATAGTTCAAAGAATCACAAAAGATTACTACACAATCGAACTCTTTCAATAACTCAAGTTCCGCCATGTTTTGCTGAAAAAGAGATAGCGTTACCCCTGCTTCTGTCGCCTTTTCCTGGGCTACCATAAGCATATCATCAGACAAATCAACGCCTACTACGGAGAAACCTTCTTGTGCAAATCGAACGGAGAGTTCTCCCGTGCCGCAGGCAAGGTCTAATATACTGTCAGGCTTTGTTTTCGCTTTTGCCACCTGCTGATTAAAAAATTCAGCCCAATCGTCATACGGAACGTCTGCCATTAGCTGATCATATACGTAGGCAAATTCTCCGTACCTGCTCATAACTGTAGCTCTTCTGAACTTACAAATGGTGCATCTCCCCATAAGCGTTCTAAGTTATAATATCCGCGCTCATCTTTATGGAAAATGTGAACCACAACATCTCCAAGATCAACAAGAACCCACTTAGCCTGCTCAAATCCTTCTAAACGCTTCACAGAAATGCCTTGTTCGTGTGCTTTTTCTTTAATTTCACGAGCAATTGCCTGCACTTGTTTATCTGAGTTACCGTGACAAATAACAAAATAATCTGCCACAAGTGAGATTCCTTCCATATTTAACGCTACGATATCGATTGCTTTTTTATCGTCTGCTGCTTCTACAACAAGAGATAGCAATTCACGTTCAGTCATGTGTTTGACCTCCTAAGATTAAATCATTATATGTCATCATCGTATCGGGATAAACGGCCTGATGTTTAGTCATTAAAAAAGAAATGGTGTTTTTCAGTGATTGAATAAGTGCTGCATTTAAGTCGATTTTAGCTAACTCCCGCACTTCATCAACACCTGGAAATCTCCTTCCGGGTTCAATGTAATCAGCAACGTACACAATTTTTTCAAGTAACGTCATGCCAGGTCTTCCGGATGTATGGTAAGCAATCGCATCCAATACTTCCTTATCCGTAATCCCTACTTCATTTCTCACTAAAAACGCGCCTACTGGAGCATGCCATAATTCGGTATTGTATTCCAATAAAGAAGGGTTCATGTTTTGATCAATAATAATTTGCTTCATCTCTTCCTTTGGACGAAACTTGGCATAGTCATGAAAAATAGCAGCCAGTTCTGCTTTTTTTTCGTCTGCTTCAAAACGCTTAGCTAATTCAATTGCTGTTTCCATTACCCCGACAGTATGAATATAACGACGTTCTGTTAACTGTTTCTTTACGATTTCTAATGCCTCAGTTCGATTCATATAATTGATTCTCCTCGATATATTGTTTAACACCAGCAGGTATAAAATAACGAATGGTTTCTTTCTTTACTACTCGTTCGCGAATAAAGGAAGAGGAGACATCAAACTGCGGAACTTCTACTTCTTTTATCGGGTAAGGGGACGTAATGGTATACCCCGGGCGTTTTACACCTACAAATGTAACCAAATTGACTAATTCATCAATTTCATACCACTTCGGCAAATATTCTACCATATCAGCACCAACGATGAAATGAAACTGATACGTTGGATACTTCTCCGTTAGTATTCTCATCGTATCATATGTATATGAAGGCTCTTTGCGCTCAAATTCAATCGGCTGCAGGGTAAATTGATCATGTTCTTCAATAGCTAGCTTTAGCATTTGTAAACGATGATATGGCTCAATAGGCTCTTTGATTGTTTTATGAGGTGGAATATACGACGGCATGAACCATATCTCATCTAATTTCAAGGCATGCAAAACCTCATTTGCCATCATTAAATGCCCCAAATGAGGCGGATTGAATGTTCCACCTAAAATTCCAATACTCTTCAACAATCCCCGACTCCTTTAATTTACTTCATTTTTAAATAGAGCGGGTTTCCCCGCTCTATTTCATTTCACTTTTGGAAGCATTAACTGCTTATTTTCGCGTGATTCTTTATATAATACAATTGTATTTCCAATCACTTGTACAAGCTCTGCTTTTGTTCCTTTTGTTAATCGAGCAGCAACCGTGTCACGATCTTCGTCACAGTTTTGCAGAATGCTTACTTTTAATAATTCTCTTGCTTCTAATGCATCAGCAATTTGACCAATCATATTTTCGTTGACTCCACCTTTTCCTACTTGGAAAATTGGATTTAAATGATGTGCTTTTGAACGTAAAAAACGTTTTTGTTTACCTGTTAACATAAAAACCTCCGTTGTATCTTATCTCTTAGTTAGTGTTGAAAGAACAATGTGTTCCATTGCCTCTTCGTCAGGACGGACGTTCGTCCACTTTTCAAATGCAAGTGCACCTTGCAGTACAAACATACCGACACCGTTATGAGTGCCTGCCCCTTTTGCTTCAGCCTCTTTTAAAAGCTTTGTTTTTAAAGGGTTGTAAATAATATCGCTGACTACGGCTTCTTTTTGCAATAAAGTAAGTGCTAATGGCAGCTCATCAACGTTAGGATACATTCCCACTGAAGTGGTATTAATAATAATATCGAATGTATCTAATTGTTTTTCCGCATCAGAAATAGACATCGCCGCCGTTTTCGTCGAAAAAGGCAGCTCGTTAGCTAATACAGCTGCTTTTTCGACGGTACGATTGCATATCGCAATTACCTCGGGAGCATGCTGAGCGGCAATTGTATAAAAAATAGCTTTTGCAGCTCCTCCAGCTCCAATAATTAAAATTCTTTTTTGGGATAAGCTGCCTTCTACTGCTTTGAGTAAAGACGTCACATACCCCTCTCCGTCGGTATTGTATCCAATATAACGGCCATCTTGATTAACAACTGTATTTACAGCGCCAATTGCCTTTGCTAATGGATCGACTTCATCCAAATGCTTCATAATATCAACTTTATAAGGAATCGTGACATTAAATCCTTGAATGTTTTTATCTTTTAGCTCTCCAATGGCTGACTCAAAATGAACAGGTTCAATTGGAAAAGCTTCATAATGAGCATCCATATTCAGACGTTTAAAGGCGTCATTTTGCATCAATGGCGATAGTGAATGCCCAAGCGGATAACCAACTAGCCCATATAATGTACTCAAGATTTTTTCCCCTTTTTGTTTAAATTAAAGAATCGCGCACAAATACGCCGACTCCTTTTGGTGCATGCGCCACAACTTTTGAACCTGACTCATTAACCGTCACCCAGCCAAGCCCTGAAAAAACAATATCCGTTTTTTCATTTTTTATTGTAAATTCATGTGCAACCAGTTCAGGAAACTCATCCATTTGCTCTGGGCGCGGCGGCTGAAGCAGTTCACCTGCTTGCTTTTCATACAGCTCATCTGCTTTTTCAAGCTTCGTACGATGGATATGCAAATCGTTCGATACATAACATGTTAATGACTTGCGGCCTCCCTGTACATAATCTAAGCGCGCCAGTCCTCCAAAGTATAACGTTTGCCCTTCATTTAGCTGATAAACCTTCGGCTTTATTTCTTTTTTAGGAGAAATTAGCTTTAAGTCTCGTTTATCTACATAGTGAGCCATTTGATGGTGATTAATAATACCAGGCGTATCATATAAAGACGCGCCGTTATCAAGCGGGATATCAATCATATCCAGCGTTGTGCCCGGATATTGAGATGTGGTAATAATATCTTTTTCTCCCGTTACTTCTTTAATAATGGCATTAATAAATGTTGATTTACCAACGTTTGTACATCCCACAACATATACATCTTTACCTTCGCGATAATGTTCAATGGCTTCGGCAATTTCTCGAATTCCTTGTCCTTTTTGCGCGCTCATGAGAAACACATCCACTGATTTTAGCCCAAGCTCTTTCGCTTCTCGCTTCATCCAATGAATTAGTTTATTTTTCTTTATAGACTTTGGCAGTAAATCTGCTTTATTTCCCACTAAAAGAACCTTGTTATTTCCAACAAATCGATGCAAACCAGGTAACCAGCTGCCGTTAAAGTCAAAGATATCTACAACTTTTACAACTAAACCGTCCGTTTGACCAATTCCATTTAAGATTTTTAAAAAATCATCGTCTGTTAAGGAAACATCTTGTACTTCATTATAATGCTTCAAGCGAAAGCATCGCTGGCAAATAATAGCTTCTTTTTCTAGTGCTGATTTTGGAGCATAGCCAAGTTCATCCGGTCGTTCTGTTTGAATCTCCACTCCGCATCCTACGCACTGTAATTTTTCTTCACTCACGTTTTAATCCTCCCAGTTAATCATACCTTTTCGTTTCATCCAACCTAGAATTCTTCGTTCCATTTTACGGTTAAATTTCGTTACAAATCCATCTGTTTGCGCAACTGGTACAACCAAAACCGTATATACGCCGAGACGATTTCCTCCTAATACATCCGTTAAAAGCTGGTCACCAATAACTACAACCTCATCTTTTTGCAGCTCCATATCACGAAGAGCTCTTCTAAATGCTTTACGCATCGGTTTGCGTGCTTTATATACAAATGGAAGTCCAACTGGATCTGAAAACAGCTTGACTCGTTTCTCCACATTATTCGATACAATCGTAATTTTAATTCCACTATCTTTCATTAACTGAAACCACTCAATTAATTCCGGAGTGGCATCAGGGCGATCCCATTCCACCAACGTGTTATCTAAGTCGGTAATAATTCCTTTTATTCCGCGCTCTTTCAAATCGTCTGGCTTAATTTGAAACACGTTTTTCACATGTTCATTTGGTAAAAAAAGTTTCAACACGTATCATGCACCTCGAATATATAGTTACATACTAAAATTAACGCCGTCTATCATTATAACGACTTCTTGTTATTTTCCAACCTAAAATTTTATTCTCTTCAAAAACAGGTCTTTTCTTAGTATAAAGGATATGCCTTGTGAATGCTTTAACTTTATACAGAAAGTTATTGACAAAAGGTAGTAAAACTCCATTTGTTCGTGAGCTTACGATATATTCACCCACTGCAAACTTAAAATAAAAAATAGTGCAGAAAACGTTTATTACTTATCAAATAGGGTAAGTGGTAAACAAATTCCGTTAAAAGTTTTCGACAAAAATTGATAAGCCCAATTATGTGGATAAGGTTATACACATTATCCTCTGTTATAGTTCAGCAATTAATGGTAATTATAAACAACATACCCACATTTTATCCACCGAAAGCTGTGGATAACAGAACGATTGTTCCTTTATTTGATTCATGTTAGATTATAAATAAGGAATTTATTAGCATTTAAATATAACTTTTTAGGATATTTATTTTAGTAGGAGGTGGCGGCAATCTTATGAGAAAATTATCAGATGAGCTGCTTATTGAATCATACAGCAAAGCAACTGAACTGCAATTAAGCCCTGATTTTATAAAATTAATTGAAGAGGAAATTGAAAGAAGATCATTAAAGATTAGCATACAAATTCCTTCTTAACGAATAAAAGAGCCTTCTTAATAAAAGAAAGCTGCATCTTCATTTATCTATCTACTCTTTTATTATATAGGCTCTATTTTTTCAAATGAGCAATTGGTTCTCCACATTTTACGTAAGAACCTGAGTAAACATTAGAAGCAAAAGTGATTGAGTTCTTCTCAAATAATAAAATGACAGTCGAGCCAAACGTGAAGTAAGCCATTTCTTCCCCTTTTTCGACTACTTCTTTTTTAGAAACCGCTTCAATACTGTTGATAAACATGGCTCCTACTTTTACCATCAGCATGTGACCATTTTCAAATGTTAACTCCGTGAGCTTCCGGAAATTTTTCACAAGCGGTTCTTTCCCGTATTTGATTCCTAATGAATTTACTGGATAAGACTTTTGTCCAACGGTCCACGTATCCCCCACTTGGGCTTTAAGAGGGCTGTGAATGCGATGATAGTCTTTCGGACTAAGGTAGAGGATAATAAACTGTCCCTCTATATATTTTTCAAGAACGAGATCATTTGAAACCATTTCCTGTATAGAATAAGGTTTGTTTTTTACAATCATTTCTTTTTGAGGCGTAATGACTCCATATGCTTCTATCTTTGCATCTACAGGACTGACAACGCTGTCTTTCTGCTGATCGACCGGACGGGCAGAAGGTTTCAAACGGCGAATAAATAGCTCATGTAAGTTTTGATAGTGATGCAGAGGCTTGTCCATTTCTTCTTTATTTACTTTAAAAACTTTTGTATAGGAGGGTATAACAAACCGACTCCATTTAGAGAAAGTGAATTTTCGAATGAGCTTCGATGATCCTTGGTGATTCGTAAGCTCAATAAACGTTCGATACAGGTGCTGCAACAATAATTTTACCTCCACATACTGAATAGTTCTTTACTAGAATAAGGTTTGCGTCTACAATGAAATTACCATTATTTTTACCTTTAGTTCATTCCATCCTTTAAAGGAGTGAGGAAATTGTTTTTATTAGACTATCTAGATCATACAATTAAAAAGCTGAGATCCCAAGCGGCAAACTCCTTAACGATTGTTAATTTAAGTTTAGGAAGCTTTGCTATTTTATTTGTCATGAAAAATGAATTGAACTTAAGTTTATTACTAATTTTTTTAGCAGCGTTAGCAGACCGATTCGACGGCATGGTAGCCAGAAAGCTGCAAATTGAATCTGAACTTGGAAAACAACTGGACTCCATGTGCGATATTATATCATTTGGCATCGCTCCAGCTCTACTACTTTATCAAAGTATTTTATCTCACTTTGGTGCTGCAGGTTCAATTGTTACCATCTGTTACATTGCTTGCGGAGCACTTCGTCTTGCCCGCTTTAACATCACAGAAAATACTGGGTATTTTACAGGGCTCCCTATTACCGCAGCAGGTTGTTTATTAACTCTTAGCTACTTAGGCGTCCCTTATTTGCCTTCACACTTTTATATGTTTTTAATTATCGTACTCGCTTGCTTGATGATTAGTACTTTCAAGCTAAAAAAAGTATAGAGCTCTATTTACTTTTATAGAGGAATATTATCGTCTTGCTTCTTTTCTTAATTATAGAATAAATCATCTTCTTTAAGAAACAAAGCGAAAATTCCTTAAGAATTCTTAAAAATGAATGGTTCTATTCGGTAGGATATGTCATCTAAAAAAACTCATGCGCATGCATGAGTTTTTTTTAATACCAGCAGCTAAACCAATAGAAGCTTCCGAAAATTAATAACAGGACAAACAGAACAATCAACAATCCAAGTCCCCAGCCGAAGCCTCCTCCACATGGGTAAGCTGGATAATTAGGATAACAGCAGCCTCCGTAACCGTACATACTCTTCCTCCTTACACTATAAACTACTACTAGCGTATGTACATACTTTTCCCCTGTATAGGCTGGTAACTATCTCTAAAGAAAAATCTGTGGACTTTTTCAAACTCTCTTGTCCCCGGGGGAATTTTAAACGTACAGGCAAAGACATCCTTCTTTTTACATATAGTGTAATGTTAGTCTCTCACAGGTTGATATCCCCTTATGGAGGTGAAGAGATGTCTGCATTATTTACCGCACTAGGCTATTTCTTTAAAGAATTGGTTTTCCTTGTTTCCTACGTAAAAAACAATGCGTTTCCTCAACCCTTATCTGCTGCTGAAGAAAAGAGATATTTATCTTTAATGGAACAAGGAGATCAAGAAGCGCGAAACCTTCTTATTGAACACAATCTCCGGCTCGTTGCGCATATTGTTAAAAAGTTTGAAAACACGGGAGAGGATGCGGAAGATTTAATTTCAATTGGGACAATCGGTTTAATTAAAGCAATCGAAAGTTATTCGCAAGGAAAAGGAACAAAATTAGCTACTTATGCCGCACGATGTATTGAAAATGAAATATTGATGCACTTGCGAGCGCTCAAAAAAACAAAAAAAGATGTGTCGCTCCATGATCCAATTGGCCAGGATAAAGAAGGAAATGAAATCAGTTTGATTGATGTATTAAAATCAGAATCAGACGATGTAATTGATATGATTCAACTAAATATGGAATTAGAAAAAATAAAAGAATACATCGATATTCTCGATGATCGAGAAAAGGAAGTAATTGTTGGCCGCTTCGGTTTGGATCTGCAGGATGAAAAAACCCAGCGAGAAATTGCAAAAGAATTAAATATTTCAAGAAGTTATGTTTCGCGAATTGAAAAGCGAGCGCTGATGAAAATGTTTCACGAATTTTACAGAGCCGAAAAAGAGAAAAAAAAGAGCGGAAAGAAGGAGAATTAATCCTTCTTTCCGCTCTTTTTTTAAAATAATTTCCAAATAATAATCCGTAGCAAACACATCATTACTCCCCCTACTAATCATTTAGGTGGAATCTTTCTCCACAAGCAGCCATACAACGATATATCCTTTTTGATTAATCATCATTCATCCACTCCTTTCCACTGTTCAAATTAGAAATGACGATAAAACTCATACTTGCGGTCTTTTATTTCTTCTTCTAATTGTCTTACATACTGTTCATGCTTAATTTCTGCCTCTGAGTATTGACGGGACTTTATGGTAATAGTTAAAAAGAAAATGTTCAGTGTCATTACAATCACCTCCTTATACACAAAAAAGCCACAGTAATGCATAAGCATCCTGTGGCTGAAAAATAATAAAAACCACAGGGCTACTATTCGCACCTGTGGTGAATTAACGTGTTTTAATGATCAAAGTAAGAAAGTTACTTGATACAGGAACACGGCCGAATAGTATACGTATATAGACGATTTTTGAACATAGTTGAAACTGGATGACCCATAACTGATAAACGTCTTAACATATGACTCGACCTCCTTTTAATAAAGTATTTTCCTTACAATGGTAATTATATCCACGGACTCATAAAAAGTAAACTGTTTTTTTGAAAAATAGGGAATTTTTTTATTTTTTCAACCCTCATAAAAAAAAGACGATGTATAATCGCCTTTTTACATCTATTATTCTTTTTCTTTCATTAGTTCTTTTTTCAGTTTTTTAGTTTGATAACTAAAATAAAAGGCAAGGGCGGCAAAAAGAATAACGATCGCTTCCATTATTCCAAGCTGCATATCACTTTTTTCACCTTGGCCAATCATAACACCAATGTACAAGAATGTACTTACGGCTAGAAGGACGTAAATAAAGCGGCTGTAATCTTCAATTTTTGCTTTGATGTGTTGAGCTTTCATACAATCACCTTCTCAGTAGAATGTTATAACTCTACTCTATCATAGATCTATAGGTCTATGAAAATCCTATTTTTACCACAATCATTTCAATGCCTCTTCTAAGTCTTCAATTAAATCTTCTACATCTTCAAGGCCTACAGAAATACGAATTAATCCATCTGTAATTCCTAGCTCTTTACGTCGGTCGCTCGGTATAGAAGCATGAGTCATTTTAGAAGGAATGGAAATAAGGCTTTCAATGGCTCCTAAACTTTCTGCTAATGTAAAATATTTCACTTTGCTCAGTACTTGTTCCGCTTTCTCTTCGCTTCCCACATCAAAAGAAACCATTCCCCCAAAACCTCTTGCTTGCTTTTTAGCAATAAGGTGGTTTGGGTGGGTTTTTAATCCTGGATAATATACTTTTGTAACAGCAGGATGAGCAAGTAAAAATTCTACTATTTTCCCAGTGTTGAATTCATGTTCTTCCATTCGTATTCCTAATGTTTTAATCCCCCTCATCAAAAGCCAAGAATCTTGGGGTCCTAAAATGCCTCCAGTCGCATTTTGAATAAAATGAAGGTCTTCTGCCAATTTAGGCGAATTCACAACAGCTAGCCCTGCTACAACGTCACTGTGGCCGCCTAGATACTTAGTTGCACTGTGCAGAACGATATCCGCACCTTTTTCGATAGGGTTTTGCCAATACGGGGTACTGAATGTGTTATCAACGATGGTAAGTAAATGATGCTGTTTAGCTACTGAAGAAGCCTGCTGCAAGTCAGTAATTTTTAGGAGAGGATTCGTGGGAGTCTCGATATAAATAGCTTTTGTGTTGGGGCGAATTTCTTTCTTAATATTTTCGATGTCGCTTGTATCAATAAAAGTAGCTTCAATGCCAATACGGCTCAGCACTTTTGTAATCACTCGGTACGTTCCTCCGTATACGTCATCTGTAATTAGCACATGATCTCCGCTGTTAAACAGCATGAATACAGCAGTAGTAGCTGCCATACCAGATCCAAACGCAAACCCCGCATATCCTCCTTCAATTTCTTTGATAAGTTCTTCTAAGGCGTGTCGTGTAGGGTTACCGGTTCTCGAATATTCGTATCCCGTATGTTTTCCAGCTCCCTCTTGTTTATAAGTGCTCACTTGATAAATAGGAACAGAGACAGCACCCGTCTGTTCATCGCCAACAATTCCACCATGAATTAATTGTGTTTTACGTTTCATCTTATCTTCCTCCACTGTAAATATTTTTACTTAAGTACCGTTCGCTGCTATCGGGAAAAATGGTGACGATATGAGCGCCTTTTTCTGCATTTTTTGCTTCGAGCAGGGCTGCTTCGAAGGCTGCTCCTGAAGAGCTCCCTACTAGTAACCCTTCTTTTAAAGCCAGCTCTTTCACTCTTTGAAAAGCATAAACATCTTCAACAGTATGAATAGCATTAAAATAAGACCGCTCCATATAATCAGGGATGAACTCCATTCCAATTCCTTCAGTTAAGTGAGGGCCGGATTTCCCTCCGTTTAAAATCGAACCTTCTGGCTCCACAATGACTGTTTTTAGAGAAGGATTTTTTTCTTTCAAAAATTTTGCTGTACCCATAAATGTTCCACCTGTACCTGCTCCAGCTACAAACACGTCGATTTTTCCATCAAGCTGTTCATATATTTCTGGCCCTAAGGTTTTGTAATAAGTCATAGGATTGGCCGGATTAGCAAACTGCTGAGGACAATAAGAACCAGGTATTTCACGCAGCAGCTCTTGAGCCTTGTTTATAGCACCTTTCATACCAGCTTCAGTAGGTGTTTGAACCACAGTTGCCCCCAAAGCCTTCATAAGCTGCTGTTTTTCAATACTGAATTTTTCTGGAACACATAGTATGACGTTTATTTCGTGCTGAAGAGCAGCTAAAGCCAGCCCAATCCCCGTATTTCCAGCAGTAGGCTCAACCACCGTTCCGCCTCGCTTCAGTCTTCCAGAGCTAAGAGCTTCTTGCATCAGTTCTTTTCCTAAACGATCTTTTACACTTCCTCCTGGATTAACATATTCCAGTTTAGCAAATATCCTGATTTCTCTAGGTAAATCAAATTGTGTAATCTCAATCATAGGTGTGTTTCCAATCAATTCATGAATGTTTTTGGCTACCTTCATAATCTTGAACACCTCGCTATCAAATAATATAACTTAACCTATAAATAAAGTCGGAATTAAGGTAAAAATATAGTCTACACCCCATGTTATGATAAACGATGCAGAGTGTAGACGAAAACAAACTCTATATTTTACGAACAGCTTATTTTAATTTTGTAATAAAATTCAATACTAATTTCGTTGAATTAACAGCTGCTTTTTCTAAAAATTGCTCAAAAGAAACATTTGATTCTTTGCCGGCGATGTCAGAAAGAGCACGAAGAATAACAAACGGTACGCCAAATTGATAGCATACTTGAGCAACAGCCGCCGCTTCCATTTCAGCTGCATACAGGTCTGGAAACTTAGAGCGAACAAACTCTACGCGCACAGGATCGTTCATGAACGAATCTCCTGTAGCAATTAGTCCTTTTACAATTTTCATATCCGTTACTTCAAGAGCACTTTCTTCAGCAAGACGAACTAGTTTGTCATCTGCTTTAAAAGCTGCAGGCAAGTTTGGCACTTGACCGTATTCATAGTTGAATACCGTTACATCTACATCATGATGACGAACTTCTGTTGAAATAACCGCATCCCCTACGTTTAACTCTGGATGGAAGCCGCCTGCTGATCCTGTGTTAATAACGTAATCAGGTTTGAACTTCTCTAGTAAGATGGCTGTAGATAACGCAGCATTTACTTTTCCAATACCTGATTTTAATAATACAACCTCCACACCGCTAATTGTTCCTGTTGAGTATTCACATCCTGCGATTACTGTTTCTTGACGATTTTCAATTTTATCGCGTAAAATCGTCACTTCTTCTTCCATTGCTCCAATGATTGCTACTTTCATTTTAAAACCTCTTTCTACTATTGTTTCGTTGCCTCCAATACCCACACAAAGTGATTAAATTGTGTAAAGGTTATGTGAAAACCATTGCTTTCAAAGATTTGCTTTAAGACGGGAATCGTTGTATAGTATTCCCTCTCTAGATCTTCTGCTAGTTGCGTATATCCTTTTTGTTTTGCCTGAACAATGGTATCAGCAAATGAATCCGCTGTTTCAAACATTGTATCAGCAAACACTATTTTACCACCGGTTTGAAGTAACTTTCCATAGTTTATCACAGCTTCTTCTTTTTCTTTATCTGTTAAATGATGAAAAGCATACGTACTAACTAAGCTCTCTGCTGGAAACAATGATGTATCAAATTGTAAAAAGTCTCCTGGTGTGACTAAAACATCTGCCCCTAATTTCTGGTGTGCCAATTGTCTCATTGGTACTGAAGGTTCAATTCCTACTACAGTCAGTTCTTTTTCTAACAGTTTTTTTGTTAAGTTTCCAGTCCCTGTTCCAAATTCTATCACATGCCCTATTGAACGGTCTGCTACATATTCTAAGATTTCATTATAATTGCGAAACACTTCTCTATACTGTTCATCTTTCCCGCTTACCGATGCATCATACTCATTCGCCCACTTTTCAAAGATATCTAAAAACTCTAGACCCATAAAAAACGCCTCCTCATAACTAATAATTCTTATGGATATAGTATGTTTTTAGCTATCGTTTGTTCTTCATTTACAAATTATTTTAAGCTTTTAACTTTCTATTTGCTATACTATAGTAATGAAGTAAGGAGGTCGTAAGATGAACTTTGAATTTGAAATGATTGAAGATAAAATAGAATTTTTTGAAGCGCCTGATGTTAAAATACTTGAGAAACAAATTGCTGAAAAAATTGATCAAAATAAAGCGATTTTGCTTGAGGTGCACAGCGTATCTCATCAAATGTCTGTGGACTATGAACAAGGTAAAAAACTGTACTCTGCAGTTGTTCATTTCAAATTAAAAAAGCAGCGCTAGCGCGCTGCTTTTCTTATTGAAGCTTGTCTACCACTGCGGGCTTCCAGCCTTCTCCATCTACCCATTCAATTTGAACGCGGTATTTTGTTGAGGAGTTGCCTTTAGGACTAACCGTAGCTACCGCTTTACCTACGCCACCGTTATTCCCTAAACGCCATACGGTCATGTTGCTTGGGCTAATGCCTGACCCTTCGCCTACAGCTTTTAGCATTTCGTTCCAATCCGTTGATCCTTTTTTATATGTTGCTGCAGGTGCATCTTGTGACGTACCTACTGAATCCCATGAAGGATCTACCTTGCGTTCTGCCACGCCAGGCTCTGGATTTTTCTCTACTTCAGCCTGTGAATCTGAGTCGTTTGATTCTTCATCTGTTGCTTGATCATCTTCAGAGCTTTGGTCATCTTCAGAACTTTGATCGTCCGTTGCTTGATCATCTGTTGCTTGATCATCTTTCGAAGAATCATCGTCTTTTTTAGCCGTCTTGTCCGTTTTTTGGTCATTTGTTTGCGGATTGTTTTGAGTTGTTTCCGCTTGGTTATCCGATTTATCCTTGTTTCCAAGAATCATCGTACCACCGACAAATACAATTAAAACTGCTACGACAGCAATTAACAGATTATATAATCGGTTTACTTTTTTTTCTTTGTTTTCGTGTCTTGAAGAACGATTGTTATTCATTGCTACAATTTCCTCCAACTTTTATAATGCTTTATTCTAACATGTGTTTTCTTATACATGAAGCATCAAAATTTATTTGAAGTATATTTGTAATATTTTTTACAAATTCTTCTTGTTTTAACGTGTATTTAAGTCATACATCCCTTTAACAATATCATAAAATACGCTGTTTGTGGGAGATATCGCACTTTTTGTATTTAAATCCACTACTACCATTGCATATTTTGGATCATCTGCAGGAAAGTAACCGGCAAACCATTTATTGACGATATCGTCTTTCACACTGATTTCAGCAGTTCCTGACTTTCCTGCCACTTCATAAGGAAGCGTTTGAAATCTTCTTCCTGTTCCTTTTTCGCTCTGTACGACACCTTTTAAAAGCTGCTGCATAGAAGCAGCTGTGGCTTTATTAATGGTATCTCCTTTTAGCTCATGCTCTTTAAACGTATACAATGACGTGTTGTTTTTATACTCTAGCGCATCTACAGCTTTTACCTGTTTCTTTTCTCCTCCACGTGCAATTGTCGCCATCATATTTGCTACTGCAAGCGGAGTCACTTTTACATCAAGCTGTCCAATTGCCGTTTGCGCTACAGCATTTGGTACTTTTTTTTCTCTTGTATTTGTCCAAACTCTTCCCGATTTTTCTCCTAAAAACTGCTTAAAATGTTCAAAGTGGAACACATCACCTGTCCATCCTACAGGCTGAATAAGCCCTAACTTATCAGCATATTGTTCAAGGATATTCGGATTAGATATTATCATTTCTTTTGCTAGCTGGGCAAACGTTGCATTACAACTTTGCGCGAAGCTTTCTTCAAACGTCAGCTGCCCTTTTTGATGATCTTCTTCTACATTATTGCCATAAATACTTTTATCGCAGTTATAGGTCAAAGAAGGCTGAATTTTATTTTGTTCAAGCGCTGCAGCAGCTGTTACGGTTTTAAATATAGATCCAGGAGTTTGTGGCGTCAGCAAACGATTTTCTACGCTGTCTGAACCATTTTGCTTTTTAAATGGATCTTTCTTATTAATCGAAGGCCTGCTGGCCATCGCAATTACTTTATTATTTTTTATATCAATTAAGACAGCTCCTCCGTCTTTTAACTTATAATGATTTAATGTATTCTCCACCAGCTCCTGAGCAGACAAATCAAGCGTCGTACGCACACTGACTGGATAATAAGGGTTAGCTGTACCCGTGTATTTTACATCGATGCCAAACATAGGCCCACCTAGGCGATCAACATGATAAAGGAGCTTAGACTCCTGTTCAGGCAGCAAAAACTCGTCAAAAGCCCTCTGCATCCCTGAGATACCTACAGGCGTAGTTGATTTAATTGCTCCATTTTTCAATTTGTCACTATACTTCTCTTCAATTATTTGTTTGCTTTGTGCCTCTAGTCCGATTAAATGTTCAGCAAGAGGAACTGGACGCTCATCTTTTAGAGGAATTCCAAATACGCCAGGTACCTTTAATGCATTTATTTTTTCGACTTGTGCATGGGATAATTCTTTTGTAATAACAACCGGTGTTTTAGCATTCGCTAGTCTGTTCGTTAGTTCCTTTGGTTGCATTCCCACGATTTCACTTACTTGCTGAACAGGCCACTTCATTTTTTCTAAAAATGGAAACAGGACTAAGCGATTATGCGTGATAGATGTTAAAGACTGTCCATTTTTATCTTCAAATTTCCCTCGCCCGTCATCTACCACCATTTCCTGCGTACGCTGTTTTACGCTTCCTTCAATTAAGTTAATCTTTTTGTCAGTAAAAGATTCTGTGCTGACAAGCTGGAGTTGAACAAGCCGTGCTCCCAGTCCACTAATTAATAATAAAATAAAAATAAGAGTAATATAAATTCGCTTGTGAATTATTTTCATGACTACACCTCACTCTTTACAAGTGTCGACGTTGCCATTACTTTTAAAACCATTATCTTAAGAAATATTCATTCTTTTTTTCATTTCACAAAAAAACTTGCTGATTCAGCAAGTTTTTATTATTAATTTTCTGTTAAAAATTGTTGAGTTGTTCTTAGCTTTCCTATTTTCGGAAAGATGTAAGAAAGAGTTGCTTCATGCTCTTCTTTTGTAAATGTCGCCATGGCATCCGTGATAAAAATTTGGTTATACCCATACTGAAATGCTTCACGAGCTGTGCTTTCCACACCAATATTTGTTGCAATTCCGCAAAGGACAATTGTATCAATTCCTCTTCGGCGAAGCTGAAGGTCTAAATCTGTCCCAAAAAAGGCTCCCCACTGACGTTTTGTCACAATGTAATCATTCTCTTGAACATTAAGTCTTGGATCGAATTCCGCCCAGTCTGCAGGTCTTTCTTGAGGAGCAGATGGCTTTTGATCCGTTTCTGGCGTCAACGCATCTTTTCCATCTTGAAAATCTACTCGTACAAAGCTAATAAATCCATTTTGTTCGCGGAAACGATTCACAAGCTGAACAGATTTCTCCACAATTTCGTCTCCTCCAATTGGAACAATCCCTTTTTGTAAATCAATTAAAACAAGCGCTGTTTTAGTAAAATCGATATCTTTCATTTTCATCTTTCCTTTCTTACATATCTTTTCTATTCTCTCCGCTTTTTAAAATCATATAAAAAAAGCTGACGCGTGTCAGCTTTTTTAATTACGAGCATTCAGTAGAACGCTTCCAACCATATGTTTTACTTAACAGATACAATTTTCACTGACATATCTCCACCAGGAGTTTGAACAGTTACTTGATCTCCAATTTGTTTGCCCATTAGACTTTTAGCAATTGGCGAATCATTTGAAATTTTCCCTTCAAACGGATCTGCTTCTGCACTACCTACAATTGTATACGTTTCTTCGTCACCATCTGGCAACTCTACAAATGTTACAGATTTACCTAATGATACAATAGAAGAGTTTTCTACATCTTCTTCAATAATTTTCGCATTGCGAATCATATTTTCAAGCGTTGTAATACGGCCTTCTACGAAAGCCTGCTCGTCTTTTGCAGAATCGTACTCAGAGTTCTCCGATAAATCTCCAAAACTGCGGGCGATTTTGATACGCTCTACAACTTCTTTACGTTTTACTGTTTTTAAATATTCTAGCTCTTGCTCTAGCTTTAGCTTTCCTTCTTCTGTCATTGGAAATACTTTTTCTTGTGCCATAATCCCTTCACTCCTTCTTGAACTCAAAATCTCTAGTGTATACAGTCCATTTCTGTATGTACAAAAAATTTTCCACTCTGTGGAAAAATCAGTTAATAGAGAAATGACAGCTTCAAAATAGAAGCTGCTCGTTTCTCTATTCTTTATAATGTTTGTGTTTAGTTAGCAGAATATGTCTGCATTGTCTTCAAAAAAATTCCTGCATCTATGCTATGTTATTATAAAATGGCATTTTGTTCAAGAATTGTTTGAATTTTAGTGACCATCAAGTCAATCGCTACGTGGTTTTGACCGCCTTCAGGAATGATAATATCTGCATAACGTTTTGTTGGTTCAACAAACTGATTATGCATCGGGCGAACGACAGATACGTATTGATCAACAACTGACTCAAGCGTACGCTCTCGTTCTTTAATATCACGAAGCATACGACGAATGATACGAAGATCCGCATCTGTATCTACGTATAGCTTGATATCCATTAAATTACGCAAGCGCTGATCTTCTAGTACAAGAATACCTTCTAAAATAATAACATCTTTTGGTTCTTCTCTAATTACCTTTTCAGAGCGCGTATGAATTGCGTAATCATATACCGGTTTGTCAATGCTCTCATAATTTAATAAGTTTTGCAAGTGTTCAATCAGCAAATCATTATCAAATGCTAAAGGATGATCGTAGTTTGTTTGCAAACGCTGTTCAAACGGTACATCGCTTTGATCTTTATAATAATAGTCTTGCTCAAGAAGCATAATAGAATGCCCTTTAAAATACTCATAAATAGCTTTGGTTACAGTTGTTTTACCAGAACCGGATCCACCAGCGATACCGATTACAACGGGCTTTTTCCCCATTTTATATTTAAATCCCCTTTCGCATCATGTTATATGAAAATAGAGGTTGGTCCACTTTAAATTTCACAATTTGCAGCGGATGACGCGCAGCATCTAGTTCATTGCCATCTTCGTCCCAAATTTTATCTATTTTTTGCGTAAAGTTTTTAATTTCCGGACCGAAAAATTCCACTTCTTCTCCCGGTTTAAAATAGTTACGCTGTTGCAATGTCACGATGCTTGTTTCTTCATCATAATTCAATACTAAACCAGCAAAATCAAATTTTGTTTTCTTGCCGTGTACGCCAAACATTTGCTCATCTACTCCAGGAACCCCTTCAAAAAAGGCAGGAGCCGTATCGCGGTTTGCACATTTGTCTAGCTCATCAAGCCATTCTTTTTGAATCACAAAATTCTCAGGATCTGCACAGTATGCGTCAATCACCTTGCGATACACGCTCACCACTGTTGCGATATAGTGAATCGACTTCATACGTCCTTCAATTTTTAAGCTATCAATACCCAGCTCAATCATTTGAGGGATAGATTGAATTAAATTTAAGTCTTTTGGACTCATTGCAAACGGATCGTCTTGCTCATCAAATAAAGCTGTTTCCGTTTTACCGTCTTCTACTTTAAATAAATCATAGTCCCAACGGCATGATTGACAGCAGCCTCCGCGGTTTGAATCACGCGCTGTCATATGGTTACTTAGCACGCAGCGGCCTGAATAAGCAATACACATCGCTCCGTGAATAAAAGCTTCAATTTCAATATCCACTTTTTCTTTCATTTCGCGCATTTCTTCAGCACCCGTTTCACGAGCAAGTACAACACGTTCTAATCCTTCTTCTTTCCAGAACTGAACGGCTTTCCAGTTTGAAAGTGATTGCTGCGTACTTAAATGTACTTCAAGCTTAGGTGCAACGCGTCGACAGGTTTCGATAATTAACGGATCAGCTACGATGATTCCAGAAACACCAGCGCGCTCTAATCCCATTAAATAATCTTCAAGTCCGTCCATATTTTCATTGTGAGCAAAAATGTTTGTTGTAACATAAATACGTGCGCCGTATTTGTTTGCAAACTGAACACCTTCTGCCATTTCTTCAAATGTAAAGTTATCTGCATTTGAACGAAGGCCAAACTCTTTTCCTCCGATAAATACAGCATCTGCTCCATAGTGTACGGCAACTTTTAATTTTTCAAGGTTACCGGCTGGAGCTAACAACTCAGGCTTCTTAGTAATAACTCGTTTACCTTCTACTACAGTATCGATTTGAACAGCCATCGTTTGTACCTCCTTTGTTTATCTTTCTTTGCATGCTTTTTAATATACCGTTTCTTTAAAGAAAAACCCTGTGTCTAACGGGCGGTTAATTGGCTGCAAGCTTTCAATTTCTTCTAACAAATCGTCTTTAACGTTTTCGTACTCTTCACGGTCATCTACACATAAATCAATCGCTTGACGATATTTTTTTGTTACTTCTAAAATATATTGCGGTGACTTTAATACGCCGTCAATTTTGAATACATCTACTTCAGCATCAATCATTTCGGAAAGCTCATCGATAATGCACATATCATTTGGACTCATAATGTGCGTTCCATTTTCATCTTCGAAAATTGGATACTTATTGTTTCGCTCATTATCAAGTAAAAACATATCTTTTTCTACTTTACGATTTTCAATTTCCATGACTTTTCCTTGATACTCAAAGTAGTTGCCAAGAAGTGAACGTTTTGATTGGAACATACACGTCATGCCATGCACCTGAACTTCAATTTCTACTTCGGCTTTTTCTTTGATATCAATGATGCTATCCATGCTTAGCTCACGAGCAAGAACTGCGCGCTTAGCTCCTTTACGCCCCCAGTAGTTACATGAATACCAGTTTGTGCCCGTTGTTTCAGTACTCCAGTGCATCTTCATTTCTGGAGCTGTTTCACGCACTGCCATCAATACAGCAGGATCTCCAAATACAATCGCATCCACGCTTGCTTCTTTTAAGAATAAAATATATTCATTTAGTTCGGCGATTTTATCATTGTGAAATAATCCGTTCATCGCTACGTAGACTTTTGCATTATGCTGATGAGCAATATTTACAGCTTCTACGATATCTTCACGTTTGAATTCACCTGCTAAACGCAAACCGTAGCGCTGTTCACCAACCATAACAGCTGTTGCTCCAGCTTGTAGTAATGATTCGATTTCCGAAACTGCAGTTGGTGTCACTAATAGTTCTGGTTTTTTCATTCTTGGTCACCTCTTTTAATACTAATCGCGATTCCGTCTCCAATAGGGAGAATAGTTGTATAATAATCGGGATGATTCATCAGCCACGTATTGTATGCCTGAATTTTTTTAATTAAGCTACGGCGTCGACGTGTTTCTACTTCGGCCAAATCAGTCGCTACGTGACCTTTAAATAGTACGTTATCCGAAATAATCATTCCTTTAGAAGATAGCATCGGCTCATAATGTTCAAAAAAACGCTGATACTGACCTTTAGCTGCATCAATAAAAACTGCATCATAGGGACCATGACGTTCAATTTCATCTCTAAGCTCTAGTGCATCCCCAAACAACGACACAATTTTATCTTGTTTTCCCGCCCGTTCAATAAATTCTTGCGCTTTTTGGTAACGCTCTTCATTTCGTTCTACCGTAACCACTCGTGCCTCTGGAAGCGCATGGGTCATTCGAATAGACGAATATGCAATCGCTGTTCCAATTTCTAATATATGTTTTGGCTGATGAAGACGAAGAATTTGCAATAGCGTTTCAACACCAATCAATTCCATAATCGGAACGTGATGTTCTTTTGCATAAGCTTCCATTTCTTCAATAAGCTCCTGGCGCTTAGGAATAAGCTTTTCCACATACTGCTCTACGTTTTGTAAAAGCAAAACACTTCCTCCGTTCTCAGAAGTACATTTTACATTATGTTTTCATAACGTTTCATTACTGCAAAATAGTAAGACAACTAGTCTATTATAAGTTTTTTTCGTTTTTACGTAAACCCGATATATTTTAACATAAAAGATGGGGAATGCGAAGTATCGCGATTCCCCAATTTTAAATTTCCACTTATTTTTCGGTATTTTGCTTTTCTTTACCTGTAATATGCTTGGCTTTTTCTTTGTTATGTTCTTCTAACGTTTTGGTAAAAATAACTTTTCCTTCAGGTGTGGCCAAGAAGTATAAATAATCTGTATTGGCTGGATGTAACGCAGCTTTGATTGACATTAAACCAGAGCTGGCAATTGGTCCTGGAGGCAACCCTTTTACTTTATACGTATTGTAAGGAGAGTCCACTTCTAAATGCTTATAGAACACGCGGTCTTTATGCTCTCCTAAGGCATATAAGACGGTTGGATCCGTTTGAAGAGGCATGTTTTTTTCAAGGCGATTATAAAAGACGCTGGCAATTTTTTCTCGGTCGACTTTCGCAGTCGCTTCCTCTTCAATGAGAGAAGACATGGTTAACAATTTATGTGCACTGAATTTTTTCTTCTTCATTTGCCCACTGTACTGACCTAATACATTATTTGTTTTCCCTACCATTTTATCCAATATTTCATCTAACGACACATTTTTATCATAAAAATCATACGTAACGGGATATAAATAACCTTCTAGCGGATGTTTAATATCTTTTTGCATCACTTCATCCGTTACTACATCTGGATATTTTTCTTTCATTTTATTGACGAATGCCTTATCGTCTAGCTTTTTCATGACTTCGTCTTTTGTAAACTTTGTATTTTTAGCAATGATATCAGCAATTTCGACAAGCTGGCGTCCTTCTGGAATGGTGACACGAATATCAGGTTGTTTTGAAACCTCGCCTTTTTCCATTTTTTCAACCATTTCCCCTAGACTCATGGAAGGAGAAAATAAATACGTTCCAGCTTGAAATCCAGACACATGGGTTAATTTTACGTAATAGCGAAATGCACTTTTACTTTTAATTAAATCTTCTTTTTTCAATACCGTACCAATCGATTGGACGGAAGAACCTTGTGGAATGGTCACATTTACTTTTTTATTGCTGTTTCGATCCACGGGCGTTAAGCGGGATTGAGCATAGAAAAATGCACCGCCAACTAGTAAAAGAAGTACGATAATTGTAATAAAAATAACTCGTTTTTTTCTTGAACGATTAGGTGGTAAAAATGTTTGTTGCGACAAGCAGCTTCCTGGTTAAATCTACTTCTGTAAAAGAAGATACAACCAGTTTCACCTCTTTTCTTCTTGATTTTTTATAAGTATGAACAGAGAGGAGACATGAGATTGCGATTCATTCGTATCGCCTATAGGTGTGAGATGGTATCGCTTCCTTAAACTCTCGCCTCTTCTAAAATTTTTCCATGATTTATGTTATTGTCTGCCCAAAGTCTAGTTTCATCCGTTCAAACAATGAATTCTTTTATTAAAATGCACTCTCACACGCAGGAATTATTATACTACAATTTATCTTATTTTTCGTCATTATCATACAATCTGCCCTAAGAATGCAAGGAAAAACCTTTTTATATCTAAAAAGAACAGCCGCTATGTAAAAAAAAGCTGATAACGATTGTCATCAGCTTTTTCACTATAATTATTCGCCTTCTTCGTCAAGGAATGTATTAACCATTTCCTCAACCATGTCCCACTCTTCTTCTGTTTCAATCGGTTGAAGCTCACCGTCTTGACCATCTTCACTTGGTGTGAAAGCAGATGCATGAATTTCAATTTCCTCTTCATCATCTTGGTCTGCTCCGATTGGATAGTAAATTACATATGATTTGTTATATTGATCAGAATCAAATGTGAATAAAATTTCGCATAGCTGCTCATTTCCATTCTCATCGACGATTGTAATTTTATTTTCTTCTACGCTCATGTTTGCACCTCATTTTATATTGTAAGCTCTTAGCTTAACTTTTTCTTCAGCGAAAAGCAAGCCGTTCAGTTATTTCACTTCCCTTTTACGTACAAAAGAATATGCAAAAGGGAAATTCATAACTTTTCAGCTGAGGCAAAGCCTGCTGCTTTTCTTACTGCTTGCTGTTTAAGTATCCTTGAAGAATCATAACAGCTGCCATTTTATCGATTACTTTTTTGCGTTTCTTGCGGCTTACATCGGCAGACAGCAGTACTCGCTCTGCTGCCATCGTCGACAAGCGCTCGTCCCACATCATCGTTTCAATGTTAAGTTTTTCTTTGACGTTGTCAGCAAACTCAATGCACGCTTCGCCTCGAGGGCCAATCGTACCATTCATATTTTTAGGAAGACCCACTACGATTTTCTCTACGGAATATTCGTCAATTAGCTGCTGTAAACGAGGATATGATTGCTCCATCTGCTCATCTGCAATTTTAATTGTTTCAATTCCTTGCGCTGTCCATCCCATTTCATCACTAACTGCCACACCAATTGTTTTGGTTCCTACATCTAATCCTAATACGCGCATTTATGAATCCTTTCGATGCTGTTGTAAATAAGATTTAACAAGTTCTTCAATGAGCTCGTCTCGCTCTAACTGGCGAATTGTGTTTCTCGCATCGTTATGACGAGGAATGTAAGCAGGGTCTCCTGATAACAAATACCCAACGATTTGGTTGATCGGGTTGTAGCCTTTTTCTTGCAGTGCGTCATAAACCGTAAACAATACTTCATGTACGTTTGTTTCAGCTGGCTCATCTTGAAAATTAAATTGCATGGTTTTATCAAATGAACTCACGGTCCCACCTCACTCTCTTAATTTGTGAACACATTGTGCACTATGCTAAGTCTTATTTATATTGTACACCAAGAAAGAGGAGAATTAAACGGATTTAACCCATTCTTCTACAGTGCCAAGTGCTTTTTCAATTTGGCTAGCGTCTTTTCCTCCAGCTTGCGCCATGTCAGGGCGTCCGCCTCCGCCTCCGCCGCAAATCGTCGCTACTTCTTTAACAAGTTTGCCAGCATGATGGCCTTTAGCAATTAAATCTTTTGTTACACCTGCAATAATATTTACCTTTTCACCTTGTGGAGAAGCTAATACGATCACAGCGGATTCTAATTTTTGTTTTAAATCGTCAACCATTGCGCGAAGGTTATTCATATCCGTTGCATTCACTTTCGCTGCTAGTACATTCACACCATTAATGTTTTGCACTCGGTCAACGAGATTGCCAGCCTCAATATTGCCAAGCTTTGTAGATAGTGAATCATTTTCACGCTGAAGATTACGAATTTCTTCTAGTAATCCTTCAACGCGCCCTACTAAATCACGCGGGTTGGATTTTACTTTTGCCGCAGCTTCTTTTAGTAAGCCTACTTGATCGTTCATTAACTGATAGGCAGCTTTTCCAGTTACAGCTTCAATGCGTCGAGTACCTGCACCGATTCCCGATTCTGATACAATTTTAAATAAACCAATAACAGACGTATTTGGCACGTGACATCCACCACATAATTCTAAGCTGTAGTCGCCTACTTGTACTACGCGCACGATATCTCCGTATTTCTCACCAAATAGCGCCATTGCACCCATCGCTTTTGCTTCGTCAATTGCTTTGTTTTCAATTTGTACAGAGATGCTGTCCCAAATCTTTTCATTAACGATTTGTTCAATTTTCTCAAGCTCTTCTTGTGTCACTTGACCAAAGTGAGAGAAGTCAAAGCGCAAGCGATCCGCTGTTACTAAAGAACCCGCTTGATTAACATGCGTTCCTAACGTATCTTTTAATGCTTGATGCAATAAATGCGTTGCCGTATGATTTTTCACAATCGCACTGCGGTTTTCTTCATCAAGCGTCGCCGTGTATATTTCACCTTTTACAAGCTCACCGTTTGTTACAGCTACCGTTTGGACATTTTGGCCGTTTGGCGCTTTTTGAACGTCTTTTACTTCCGCTGTTCCTGCAGCACTTTGAATCGTACCTTGGTCCGCAATTTGACCGCCGCTTTCTGCATAGAATGGCGTGTGGCTTAAGATGACTTGCGCTTCTGTTCCAGCTTCAGCGCGGTCAACAAGCTCACCGTCTACAATAATTGCTTCAACAACTGTTTCTACTTCATTTTTATCATAGCCAACAAACTCACTTGCAACCGTTACTTCACCAAGTACGCCGCCTTGAACTTGCATAGAACTAGAATCTTGACGAGCAGCACGCGCACGCTCACGCTGTGCTTCCATTTCACGTTCAAAACCTGCATGATCAATTTTCATGTTCTCATCTTCTGCATATTCTTCCGTTAATTCAACAGGGAATCCATACGTGTCATATAAACGGAAAACATCTTCGCCTTGTACCGTATCACTGTTTTGCGCTTTTTCTTTTTTAATAACGGTTGCCAAAATAGCTAGTCCGTCATTTAACGTTTCGTGAAAACGCTCTTCTTCATTTTTTACTACGCGCTGGATAAAATCCGTTTTTTCCTTTACTTCCGGATAGAAATCAACCATGATTTCCCCTACTACCGGCACTAGCTCGTACATGAACGGACGATTAATGTTTAACTTTTTAGCATAGCGAACTGCTCGGCGTAACAAACGGCGCAGCACATACCCACGGCCTTCATTTGAAGGAAGCGCACCATCACCTACAGCAAATGTTACCGTACGAATATGGTCAGCAATGACTTTAAATGCCGTATCTTGCTCATCATTTGTACGATATTTAGCGCCTGAAATGTTTTCTGTTGCTTCAATAATTGGCATAAACAAATCTGTATCAAAGTTTGTTTGCACGTCTTGAATAACAGAAACCATACGCTCTAAGCCCATTCCCGTATCGATGTTTTTCTTTGGAAGCGGCGTGTACGTGCCATCAGGATTGTGATTAAATTGAGAAAATACAAGGTTCCAAATTTCTAAATAACGCTCATTTTCCCCACCTGGATATAATTCCGGATCATTTAGGTCATTTCCATATGCTTCTCCGCGATCATAAAAGATCTCTGTATTTGGACCACTCGGACCTTCTCCTATATCCCAGAAATTACCTTCTAAACGAATGATGCGCTCTTTAGGCACGCCCATTTTTTCATTCCAAATCTTAAATGCTTCTTCATCTTCAGGGTGAACTGTTACAGATAGCTTATCTGCGTCGAATCCAATCCATTTATCGCTCGTTAAGAATTCCCATGCCCATTGGATGGCTTCTTCTTTGAAATAATCACCGATAGAGAAATTACCAAGCATTTCAAAAAACGTATGATGGCGAGCCGTTTTACCTACGTTCTCGATATCGTTTGTACGAATGGATTTTTGTGCGTTACAAATACGCGGATTTTGAGGAATAACACGACCATCAAAATATTTTTTTAATGTAGCTACTCCACTGTTAATCCATAATAAAGATGGATCTTCATGCGGAACTAAAGATGCGCTTGGTTCTACATCATGGCCTTTTTCTTTAAAGAAATCTAAATACATTTGACGAACTTGTGCTGACGTCAGTTTTTTCATGATTGGTCCTCCTTTAATACTCTTCTTATTTATAGACAAAAAAATGATGACATAAAAGCATCTATTTTCTCTGTGTACAAAAGCAATTGCTAGTTATTTGCACACAAAAAAACTCTCATCCCTGTAGCAGGGACGAGAGTTGAACTCGCGGTACCACCCTGATTATAAATGCCAAAAGCATTTATCACCTTCATAGCGTTAACGTTGCTGACACGGCAGGTTTTAGCCTGCACTCTGGACTAGCGTTCAGCTGCTCTTTGTTTAGCGCTTCTTTCAGCCAAGGAAGCCCTTCTCTAAAAACCAGTGTGCAACGTACTCGATCCATCATTGTGTTTAAAATATGTAGCGTTTTCTTATGGCGATATTATGACAAATTAACCGCTCTTTGTCAATGTTTGAGCGTATAAGAGCGGATATGCAAAATAGATATTTTAATGACTGCTAAAATTGGCACAGCCAAAATGAGACCCAATACTCCTCCAAATTCTCCTCCTAAAAGGAGCGCAAGCATGATAAACAAAGGATGAATATGAAGACTCTTTCCTACGATAAGCGGAGACAGCACATTTCCCTCTAGAAACTGCAGCACAAAGATTATAATGACAATGGTAATAACCAACTTTATCGAGATTGTGGCTGCAATAATAGCCGCTGGAACCGCACCAATAATCGGGCCAAAATAAGGAATGATATTCGTTACGCCAATAATGAAGCCTAAAAGAAGTGCATAAGGTACATGAAAGAACCACAGTGCTGCTGTGGCAATCACACCAATAATGAGACAAACAAAAAATTGCCCTCTAATGTAATTGCCGAGCGATTCATTCACATCCGATAAAAAACGTTCGCCTGGTTTGTGCCACTTTTTAGGTGTGACATAAGCTGTTGCTTTCTTAATAGAGGAAAAATCCTTCAGCATATAAAAAACAATAAATGGAATAATGATTAAAATCAAAAAAGAGGTAATCAATGACTTTAATCCTTCCGCCACTTTTGTAAGCCACACGTTGAGCGTAGCCTCTACATCATCAATGCTGCCTTCAATTTTCTCATGTACACCGTTTGGAAGTGAAGTTGTACGATCATGAATCGATTCTACCCAATGTCTATATGTATTCGTAAAATGCGGCAGCTGTTCGTTTAAATCTTTTACTTGTTCCACAAAAATAGGGTACGACTTATAGGCTCCAAACCCAATTCCTCCAAAAAAGATGATGTAGATCAGTAAAATAGCTAGAGGACGAGGCACGCCTTTATCATGCGTTTTTTCAATAAGCGGATGAAGTAAATATGTAATGAATGCTGCAATAAAAAAAGGCAGCAGTGCTTTTAAAAACATGTAAATAACAGGAAGCCATAAAAACTGGACTTTAAAAAAGACTAATATGCACAGCAGCGCTAATAACAGCAGTCCGAATCTATAGAACCATTTGAATGAACTATCTTTCAACGTAAACTCCTCCTCTCTTCTATTTTTTGATAAAGAAAGGAGTTTATACATGCAGTTGTCTCTTCTGCCTGCAAAAAAGCACTATTGCAGCTAAGTGCAATAGTGCTTTTTTTATTAGTGAATAGCTTTCATCATACGTTTACGCATTTTTTTCATATTTCTTTTTGTAAACATCTCTCGATCATCTGCCATTTTAAATGCATAAGCTCCAAGACCGAAAGCGACTACTGACGGAATGATTCTGCCCATTGCTCTTCCTCCCGGTAAAAAAGAATTAGAAATTGATTGTGCGCTCGTCGTCTGAGAACAAATCATCAAGCGAGCTCAATGTTCCATCTTCTTCTACTTGGTGAGTATTAATTTGTCCTTTTGAAATAGTCATTTCAATAAAACAATTCCAGCAGTAATACTGATTTACACCAATTTTGCCAACGTCAATACTTTTACAGTTTGGACATTTAAACAAAGTCGACACCTCTTTATACGTTCTACTTATATAAACGCATTATGTCCACTTCTTTCCATGTCCATACTTTATTTTCTGACAATTAGCAAAGAAGGATGGCAACAAAGGAGTTTATTTAACTCTTTGTTAGCATGCGAAAGGTTACATGAAATCATACGGCGTAACGTTTTCCATCCCAATATTTGCATCTTTCATAAATGGAATTTCGGGATCTTCTATGTCGTTATCCAAGCTTTCTCGAAGCAAGGGCTGTAAATTCGTTTGTCGGACGCTGTCTTCATTTCGGCTGACTCCAAGCTGAAACGCTTCGTCTTCGCCGCATAAAATTAAAAACTGTTTGCTTCGCGTAACGGCGGTATAAAGTAAATTGCGTCGCAGCATCCGGTAATAGCTTTTAACAATTGGAAGCACAACAATGGGAAATTCACTTCCCTGTGATTTATGAATGGAACAGCAGTATGCATGAGTTATTTGATTAAAGTCTTGCTTTGTGTAAGTTACTTCATTTCCTTCATATGAAATAACCAGCATATCCTGTTTTTCCGTATTTTCTTTGGCAAAAAAAACCGAGACGATTTCTCCCATATCTCCGTTAAATACGTTGCTATCCGGCTGATTTACAAGCTGCAGCACTTTATCTCCGACTCGGTACGTAATATCTCCGTGCTTAAGCTCTCTTCTTTGCTCAGAAGCCGGGTTGAATAATTCCTGAAGAACTTCATTCAGCTTATCAATACCTGCAGGACCTTTATACATAGGAGCTAGAACTTGAATATCTTTAGCCGTATAGCCTTTTTTTAACGCATTCCCGCAAACTTGTTGCACGACGTTCGTGATGTGCTGTCCTTGACAACGAATAAAGGAACGATCTCCTTGCTGCCTGGATAAGTCTTCCGGAAGCTTTCCTTTTTTTATTTCATGAGCCAAATCAATAATTGAAGATCCTTCCGCTTGCCGGTATACATCTGTCAGACGGACGGTAGGAACTACTTCTGAACTCAGTAAATCTTTTAACACCTGTCCCGGACCTACTGAAGGAAGCTGGTCTTCGTCTCCAACTAAAATAACCTGTAAATTAGCAGGAAGAGATTTAAACAGCTGATGAGCAAGCCACAAATCTACCATTGATACTTCATCCACAATCAGTAATTTTCCGTCAATTGGATTCTCCTCATTATGATCAAATCCTTCTTGTCCGTTCCATTTTAATAATCTGTGAATTGTAACTGCCGGAAGTCCCGTCGCTTCGCTCATTCGTTTAGCAGCGCGTCCAGTAGGTGCCACAAGTAAAACAGGAAAAGCTTCATCTTTTTTATAATCCCCTGGATTTAACGAACATCCGTGAAGTTCTGCATAGAGTTCGACTATTCCTTTAATAACCGTTGTTTTCCCTGTACCTGGTCCACCTGTTAAGAGAAGCATCGGAGACATTAAAGCGGTTTGTATGCCCTTGCGCTGAGAAGGTGCATATTGCACGTCTAATCGCTCTTCTAGTTCACCCAGTGCCAATAAGAATTCTGATTCTGGAAACTGCTCTTCGTACTGCGTTTGAGCCATAATTTTTTGAATAGCTTTAACCAGCCCTTTTTCAGCATAGAAAAGGGGAGGAAAATAAATTTTTTCGTCTTGAATGATAAGCTTTTTGTCTGCTTTTAATGCGTCCACTTCTCTTGTAAGATCCATTTCAGACAGATTCTCATGCCTGCTTTTTCGAAGAAGCTCTGCTGTTTTTCCATACAGCTGATCTGCCGTGACGTATACATGTCCCATTTGATTGCATTCTTGCTCAATGACATATAAAATACCTGCACGCAAACGATCAGGATGATTGGTTGCCATACCAAGCCTCTTTCCAAGTTCATCGGCTCTGCTAAAGCCAATACCTTGAATATCTTCTACGAGCTGATAAGGATTATTTTGAACAATTTCAAGCGCTTCTTGTTTGTACGCTTGGAAAATCTTCATCGAAAGCTGCGGTCCAAACCCGAGGTCTGTCAGCTTTACCATTACTTCTTCTAACCCTTGATGTTCACGAAGCTGCGTGACTAAAGCTTCTGCCTTGTCGGCTGAAAGCCTCGGAACCTCTTTTAGCACAGACTCATTTTGCAAAATACGAAAAATAGCGCGTTCTCCTAGGGCGTCCACAATGTTTTCAGCGGTTTTTTTACCGATTCCGTGAAATAAATCGCTAGACAGGTACTGAACAACCCCTTGCCTTGATTGCGGAAGTTCTTTTTTAAACTGTTCAACATGAAACTGCAGACCAAACTTTGGATGCTCTTTGAAGTCTCCGTAAAACGTGTATACTTCATCTTCATTCAGCTTAGGAAAATAGCCTGTAACGACCGTTTCTTTATCTTCAATCTCTAAATTTGTTTTTTTGATCCGTATCCGCGTAACGTTATATAAGTTTTCTTCGTTATGAAAGACCGTTACAATCGACGTGCCGCTTATATAATGACGTTCTGGCTGTGAAGGGTTCACTTGTTCTTCGTTCATGTTATCCTTCCTTTACCCGCTTTCTTAATGTTCTAATGTAGACAGAACTTGTTTGGCATTTACTGCCATTACGTGATCTGGCTGCACGTTTAAAGCTTCATCTAACATCTCAATCGCCTTATCTTTGTCATCTTTCATGGCATACGCTACGCCTAAATTATAAAAAGCATCGGCGTGTTCTGGCTCTTGATTGACTACCTTAAGAAATTCAGCAATCGCTTCATCTACCATTTCGAGCTGTGCTAAACAAAGACCGTACTGAAATTTTGCTTCTACATCATGTTCGTTTAGTTCTACCGCTCGCTGAAGATAAGGCATCGCAAAACGAATTTCTTCCATATGAAACAGCGTTAAACCAAGCATAAAGTACGCATCGGATGAATCTAAGCCTTTTTTGATTGCTAAATCAAAGTAGTGCTTTGCCTGCTCAAGCTGCTCTGCATTAAAATAAATATTTCCTGCTCCGTAATACGCTGTTGCCGTTTCTTCATCTAATTCAATCGCACGTTCATAAAATTTCAAAGCACGATCCATCTCACTAACAGCCGCTAACAAATTGCCAAAATTCACATACACAATTGGATCTTTTGGATTATCTTCAATTGCTTCTGAAAATGTTTTAGCAGCCTCTTCAAATTTCCCTTCCTGCATATACTGAATTCCTAGCTGGTTTTTATCTGTCATTTTTTCGTTCACTCCACTGTTTTAGTTATGATTTAAGAGATTTTCACATCATGAAAATCTAGAATATGTAAGTTATTAGTTTACCCAATAAGTAAAGTATATCATAGAAAAACCTCAGCTATATACGGCCGAGGTTTTTCGTTCTTGCTTATATGAATTATACGTACCAGATTTGCTCTTCTTCTTGAAATACTTTGTCAATTGTTGCTCCGCCAAGACATTCATCATCTTTGTAAAACACAACTGCTTGACCTGGCGTAATTGCGCGAACAGGTTCAGCAAAAATAACCTTAATTGTATCATCATCGACTTTTTCAACGGTTACTGCTGAATCAGTTTGACGATAGCGGAATTTTGCTGTGCACGTCATTGGTGACGACCAGTCACGTTCGCTTACCCAGCTGACATTGGTTGCTGTAAGAGATGTAGAATAGAGCAACTCATTGTGAAAGCCTTGATCGACGTACAAAACATTTTTTTCTAAATCTTTTCCGACTACAAACCAAGGTTCACCGCTGCCTCCAATACCTAAACCATGGCGTTGGCCAATTGTATAGTACATGAGACCGTCATGCTTGCCTTTCACTTCGCCGTCAAGCGTTTGCATTACACCTGGCTGAGCAGGAAGATACTGACTTAAAAATTCTTTGAAGTTGCGTTCACCAATAAAGCAAATACCTGTGCTGTCTTTTTTCGTTGCTGTAGCAAGGCCTGCTTCTTTCGCAATTTCACGCACTTTTGATTTCTCAATTTCGCCAATTGGGAACATTACTTTGGAAAGCTGATCTTGTCCTAATTGATTTAAGAAATACGTTTGATCTTTATTTCCATCTACGCCTCGAAGCATTTTATACTCCCCGTCACGGTACGCAACGCGTGCATAATGTCCTGTCGCTAGATAATCTGCTCCTAGCGTCATTGCATGCTCTAAAAAGGCTTTGAATTTAATTTCCTTATTACACATTACATCAGGATTCGGTGTACGACCTGCTTTATATTCATCTAAAAAGTAGGTAAATACTTTATCCCAATATTGTTTTTCAAAGTTGACTGCATAGTAGGGAATACCAATTTGATTACATACGCGAATAACATCGTTATAATCTTCAGTCGCAGTACAAACGCCGTTTTCATCCGTATCGTCCCAGTTTTTCATAAAGATTCCGATCACATCGTATCCTTGTTGTTTTAATAAAAGAGCTGCTACAGATGAATCAACGCCTCCGCTCATTCCGACTACTACACGTGTATCTTTAGGTGATTTTGTCAACTTCGCCACCTCCGTTTTCTTCATTTTAATTAAATTGTTCGCTAAAAAGCGAAAGAAACGACACAAACCATCAGTGAGGGATGAAGACCCTACTGATGGCTGCTATTTACATCGTTAGTCGCTTAACGATGTTTGCTGTTTGACGTGCGGTTTTTTCAATTTGCTCAGCTGAGTTTCCTAAGCCAAAGCTAAATCGAATAGAAGTTGTTAAACGTTCAGACCCTTTTCCAAACATAGCTACAAGCACATGAGAAGGATCGATTGCTCCCGCTGTGCAAGCTGAACCGCTCGATGCCGCAATTCCTGCTAAGTCTAAATTTACGAGCATCGATTCAACATTTGTTTTTGGAAATGATAAATTTAACACATGTGGCAGAGAATTTTCAAGATGTCCGTTAATTTCAAATGAAATACCTTCTTCTTTCAACACAGCTACCATTATTTCTTTGTATCTTCTATATTCATCTGCACGTGTTTGCAGCGTTTGTTGCGAAATTTTCACAGCTTCTTCAAACCCGACAATACTTGTCATGTTCTCAGTTCCAGCTCGTCGTTTGCGCTCTTGTTCTCCTCCAAATAGCAAAGGAGACAGTGAAACGTGAGCAGCTGCATATAAAAAGCCCATCCCTTTTGGTCCGTTAATTTTATGAGCAGAAACGGATAAAAGATCGACACCTAATTGTTGCACATTTAACGGAATTAATCCATAAGCTTGCACTGCATCCGTGTGGAAATATGCTCCATGCTCTTTTAATAGAACTCCAATTTCTCCAATTGGCTGAATAGCACCTACTTCATTATTTCCAAACATCACCGACACAAGAATTGTTTGATCAGTTAGGGCTGATTTTATTTCATCCACAGATACTTGTCCGTACTCGTTAACTGGTAAGTAAGTCACTTCAAAGCCCTGTGTTTCTAAATATTCACACGTATGAAGCACAGCGTGGTGTTCAATTTGCGTGGTAATAATATGATTTCCTTTATGGCGGTTTGCAAGAGCTACTCCGATCAGTGCCATATTATCTGCTTCTGTCCCACCACTTGTAAAAATCAGTTCATTTTCGTGTGCTCCAATACTTGCTGCAATCGTTTGGCGAGCTTCGTCTAAATAGCGTCGACTTTCCCGCCCGTAGTGATGAATACTAGATGGATTTCCAAAGTACTCATGCATAAAAGTCGTCATTTTCTCAACGACTGCCGGATGTATTGGAGACGTTGCTGCATGATCAACATAAATACGTTCCAAAATAAACGCCTCCTAGCTCATTATTAAATATAAAACATATAAGACGCTTGATCATCATCAGAATGATTTGCTAAATCTTCAAGCGTTGTACTATCTAGCACTTCTTTAACTGCATCTCGAATACGAATCCACAGCTCGCGTTTTGCAGGCTCTTCATCTTCAATTCCTTCTACAGGACTAATAGGACCTTCTAAAACAGAAATAATATCGCCAGAAGTAATGTTAGCAGGTTCATGTGCTAAGATGTAACCTCCATAAGCTCCGCGCACGCTTTTTACAAGCCCAGCGTTACGCAGCGGTGAAATAAGCTGCTCTAAATAATGTTCAGATAAGTCATGCGTTTGAGCAATAGTTTTAAGCGAGATAGGACCTTCGCCAAAGCGCTTCGCAAGCTCAATCATAATCGTTAAACCGTAGCGTCCTTTTGTTGAAATTTTCATACGATACACTCCTTCAATACACTTTTTTTATTTATGAAAAAAATAAGACCCTCACGTTGTCACTGAATGCTGTGATGAGTCGTTTTTTACTAAGCTATATGAACTTCTCTATATGCATTTCTTGCAAATGTAACTGTTGATATTATAACATACTATGCCTATAAGATAAATTTCCACCACCTATTCACCTCTTGTGATACAGTGAAAGAAAAGAAAGGAGAAAAACATGGCTACAAAACCTCTCGCATTTCGAATGCGTCCGACTCATTTAGATGACGTTATCGGACAGCAGCATTTAGTTGGCAAAGATAAAATGATTTATCGAATGGTAAAAGCAAATCACTTAAGCTCGATGATTTTATATGGACCTCCAGGCGTTGGAAAAACAACAATTGCCACAGCTATTGCAAAAACAACCAACACGGCGTTTCGTCAGTTGAATGCCGTTGTAAACAATAAAAAAGATATGGAAATTGTCGCCGAAGAAGCCAAAATGTCAGGCAAAGTAATTCTGCTGTTAGATGAAGTTCATCGCCTTGACAAAGCCAAGCAAGACTTTTTGCTTCCTTATTTAGAAAATGGCATGATCATTCTAATCGGAGCGACAACAAGCAATCCTTATCACGCGATTAATCCTGCTATTCGAAGCAGATGTCAAATCTTCGAATTAAAATCTCTTACGCCAGATGATATCAAAATGGCGCTAACAAGAGCACTCAACGACTCATCCAACGGATTTGGGGATAGAAAAATTATCGTAGAAGATGACGCCATGAACCACTTTGCCAACAGCTGTAACGGCGACGTGCGCTCGGCTTTGAATGCTCTGGAACTGGCTGTTTTATCAACAGGTGAAAACGATGGTAAAATCGTTATTACCTTACAAACAGCAGAAGAATGTCTGCAGCAAAAATATTTTTCACATGATAAAAATGGTGACGCTCACTATGATGTATTATCTGCTTTTCAAAAATCGATTCGCGGCAGCGACGTAAATGCCGCTCTTCATTATTTGGGACGGCTAATTGAAGCAGGAGACTTGATCAGCATCAATCGTCGCCTTTTAGTCATTGCCTATGAAGACATTGGACTAGCTGATCCGGATGCCGGCATGAGAACTCTCGCAGCTATTCAAGCAACTGAGCGATTAGGACTTCCAGAAGCACGTATCCCGCTTGCAAACGCCGTTATTGAGCTTTGCCTATCACCGAAGTCCAACGCTGCTTACAAAGCATTAGATGAAGCGATAAGTGATATTAAAAAAGGGCTGTCCGGCGACGTTCCCCCTCATTTGAAGGATGCTCATTACAAAGGAGCAGAGAACCTTGGCCGAGGCGTTGAATATCGATACCCGCATGATTTTGATAACGGATGGGTCCTTCAACAGTATTTACCGGATCGCATCAAAAACAAACAATATTTTCATCCTAAACAAAATGGACAAGAAAAATACTTTTCAAAAGTTTTCAATCGTTTAGAGACACTAAAAAAAGAAAATGGCTGAAACTGTTGCTCAGTTTCAAAGCCATTTTCTTTTTTGTCTTTATCTATTAAGCTGCACTTTTAACGTCTTTTCGTTTTTTCATTTTTGTTGAACCTTTAAAGTAGCTGTCTAAAAGTTTAGCGACTAAACGAGCGACTATGTTAAACAACAGAACCATAATGATTAGAATAGCAGCTGACTTTGTTGCAATCAATCTTGCATCAGGTACAATTCCTTCAGAGTTTAATTTCCAAATGTGGACGGCAAGCGTCTCTGCTGGTCGAAAAATATTAAACGGGTTTACAGGACTCGTTAAGTCAGCATTTGAATTTAACATCGGCGTCGTTAAGCCAGCCGTATAAATCAGCGCAGCTGCCTCTCCAAAGATTCGTCCCGCTGTTAAAATAACACCTGTGATAATTTGTTGAATCGCTGATGGAATGACGACTTTGACAATTGTTTGCCATTTAGTCGCACCCAACCCTAAACTTGCTTCTTTTACACTCGCAGGAACAGATGCAATCGCACTTTCACATACGCGCGTTAAACCCGGTAAATTTAAAATTGTAATCACAAGTGCTCCACCGATAAGCGTATAGCCCCAGCCGGAAAATGTGACAAAAATTAATAATCCAAATAAACCAACTACAATGGACGGTAATGACGCCATTGTTTCAATACATAAGCGGACGAAATTTAAGAAACGGCCTTGCTTCGCGTACTCCGCTAAGTAAATTCCGGCTCCTAAACCAAGAGGAATAGAAATGATCAGCGTTAAAACAAGCATGTAGAACGAGTTAAACAGCTGGGGTCCGATACCGCCTCCTGCCATCGTATTGCTTGGCTTTCCAAATAAAAAGTTCGGATCCCAAAATCCCCAGCCTTTAGCGATAATTTCAACAACTAAATACACTAATAGCGCCACAACTAGAGCGGCAATGGCATAAAAGATACCTGTCCATATATTATTTACTGTGCGTGCATTTTTGTTTCTCATTGATGAGCACCTCGTTTCCCAATTGCTCGGATAATTAAAATGAACACGAAAGAAATAAGCAGTAAAATCATGGCTAACGTCCACAATGCGTTATTCCATGCCGTTCCGTTTAACGTATTAGACATATCCATTGTTAAAATACCTGTTAATGTTGCCGTTGGACTATATAAGCTTTCAGGAAGCTTAACCGTGTTTCCGATAACCATTTGAACAGCTAGCGCTTCTCCGAATGCGCGGGCAAGCCCTAACACGATACCTGTTAAAATACCTGTTTTAGCAGATGGAATAATGACTCGGCTAATTGCCTGCCATCTTGTTGAACCTAGTCCATAAGAAGCTTCTAAATATTCAGGTGCTACGCTTCGAATTGCATCGTCAGCAATACTTGCAATTGTCGGAAGAATCATGACGCTTAAGACAATAATTCCGGCAATCAAACTAAAGCCCACTCCGCCGAAGTTATCGCGAAGAAGCGGCACTAAAATTGTAACCCCTAAAAGACCGTATACCACTGAAGGAACTCCGACTAAAAGTTCTAAAACCGGTCGTAAAACCGTTGAACCAAATTTAGGCGAAATATAGTTGTTAAAAATGGCGATAGCAATTCCAATTGGAGCACTTATAATAACGGCTCCGATTGATACAAGCATGGAACCCAGAATAAACACAAGTGCCCCGTATTCTTTATTGTTTGGGCTCCATTTTGTTGAAGTCAACATTTCACCGATTGATATATTACTTTGTAAAAATGACTGTATGCCTTTTTCACAAATAAATACGATAATAGCTAACGTAACAAGTACAATTAAAATACCGCAAAATGTAGAAAGCGTACGGCCAATGTATTCGCTTTTTACATAATTAATGGATTTTTTCCCCTTCATCGCTCTGTCTCCTTACATATTCAGTATATATTCGCTTTTCTTTTTATTCGCTATATACTTTATTAACATTCAAATAGAATAAGACTGACTGTGTTAGTCAGCCCTATTCTTTTTAAAAACACTCTTATTTTTTGAACTCAGTCATTGGGATATATCCCATATCTTCTACTTGCTTAGCAAAGTCTTTACCAGCTACGTAGTCAATATACTCTTTTGCACCATCTTTTGGCTCACCGTTTGTAATCATGTACTCATAAGACCAAAACGGATATTTTTTAGAAACAATGTTTTCTGTTGTTGGCTCTACACCATCAATATTAAGCATTTTTAAACTTTCTTTTTTATCGCCGATTAAATACGACATAGCAAGGTAACTTACTGCTCCTGGCGTTGAGTTTACTGATTGCTCAACCGCTCCGTTTGAATCTTGAGCTGTACCAACGCTGTCATTTACTTTTGCGTCACCCATTAATGTTTTCTCGAATGTAGCACGTGTGCCAGATGATGCTGGACGGTTGATTACGTTAATTTTTTCGTCGTTTCCGCCAACTTCTTTCCAGTTTTTAATTTCGCCAGAGAAAATCTTTTGAATTTGCTCTTTTGTTAACGATTCTACTTTTACATCTTTATTTACAACAAGTGCGAACCCGATGCCCGCTACTTTCGTATCTACAAGTTTATCTGCTTTTGATTTATCTTCAATTTTATCGGCTGCTGGAACGTCAGAGTTTCCAATGTCAACTGCTCCTGATGCTACTTGGTTAACACCAGTTCCACTACCTCCACCTTGTACCGTTACTGAAAGGTTTGGATATTTTTCAGTAATTCCATTCGCTGCTTCTTCTGCAAGTGGTTGTAAAGCTGTAGATCCCGCCGCTGTTAACGTACCTGACACTTCTTCTTTGCTGCCCGAACCACTGTCGTTGCTTGCTCCGTCTTTACCACATGCTGCTAGTGCTCCTACCATTAAAAAAGCTGCTAATGTTACTTTAAAACCCTTTGTTTTCATTACATTACCCTCCAATAAATATATGTGTAATTAGTACTAGTCCTTTGTACTCGAACAACAGGTACAAGACACATTATACGAGTAGATTGTTGTCTTTATATGAAGTGAATTTTAAGTTACTGTAAACTTACTTATTTGGGGTTTATTTTTTCTTATTTCTATCAAAACCCTTGATATATAAGACTTTCTGAATATTGCTGTAGAAGAAACAAAAGAAAGAAAGCGAAAACGTAAATTTTATGTAAATAAAGCGTTAAATAAATTTACATAAATCTCTTTTTTTAATACAGTGTAAATTCACCATCAAGCCATATTTTTCAATTTATTAGTACTTTTTATACATATCAAACAGAAGATTCCATTCAAAGCATAAATAGAACAGATATTTCCATAAAAAAAAGAAGGCTGCGATAGCCTTCTTTTTATTCATCACCTACGCGGCGAATCTTAATATCACTTAATAATTCATTGATAACATGACCGCCCATAATTAATCCTGCTACAGATGGAACAAAAGCATTAGAAGATGGAGGCATTTTCGCTTTGCGAATTTGCGCTTGATCGTTTCCTACTTCTTTACGAACTTCTTCGCGAATAACGATTGGACGTTCATCAGAAAAAACGACGTTAATTCCTTTGCGAATTCCTTCTTTACGCAGACGAGTACGAACTACTTTTGCAATTGGATCTGTATGTGTCTTTGAAATGTCTGCAATTTTAAAACGTGTTGGATCCATTTTATTCGCAGCACCCATACTTGAAATAATTGGAATATCACGTTTTAAACATTCTTTCATTAAATGAATTTTATACGAAATCGTATCGGATGCATCCACTACGAAGTCCGGTTTGTAACTAAAGAACTCTTCATATGTTTCTTCCGTATAAAACATTTGAAGAGAAACGACGTCACAGTCTGGGTTAATATCTAAAATACGCTTTTTCATTAATTCTGTCTTGGGCTGACCTACCGTAGAAAGCAGCGCGTGAATTTGACGATTTACATTGGTAATATCAACATCGTCTTTATCTACAAGAATTAAACGCCCTACTCCTGACCTAGCCAAAGCCTCAGCAGAAAATGACCCTACTCCCCCTATCCCTAAAATAGCAACTGTGCTGCCTTTTAAAGTAGCTAGCCCTTCTTTTCCTATCGCCAGCTCATTACGCGAAAACTGATGCAACATGTTAAAACACTCCTCTATTAAATACACCAACGTGTATGATTAATTCAAATAAACAACGAAATTGACTATACCATATTTTTAGCAAAACGAACATGAGCATTCGTTATTTATCCATAAAAAAACTCTATGCAAATAATTACATAGAGGATTTCTTATATGTATGCTAGTCCCGATCGTGCCGTCTCGAGTGCCTTCGTTTTGAACCCGCTCTCGGCAGGTGGGTGCTCTGCTTTAACCATTGTAAGTCCTCGAGATGAGGCATGTACGCTCGTTAAAAACTCCGAGCTCCCAAGCAAAAAATTGTTCGGTCAAAACTGGATTAAGGACGAACACATCAGGACTATTTAGTTCTTGAAAGTATCTTATCACAGAAAAAATCACTTTGCAATTAATAAGTAAAACAAAAAAATCGAGCCTGTCACGTTCCAGTGACAGGCTCGATTTAACGGACGGTTCAATCGATTACGCTTCTGTTTTTTGCTTTTTTACCTGCAAATGCAGCTCGTCTAATTGCGCTTCACTTACTTCACCAGGTGCGTTTGTTAATAGACAGCTTGCACTTGCTGTTTTAGGGAAGGCAATTGTATCACGCAAGTTTGTGCGTCCTGCTAGAAGCATAACCAAACGGTCAAGACCTAACGCAATTCCGCCGTGAGGAGGAGTACCGTATTCAAATGCTTCAAGTAAGAAACCGAACTGCTCATATGCTTCTTCTAATGTAAATCCAAGCGTTTTAAACATTTTTTCTTGAATATCACGCTCGTAAATACGTAAAGATCCTCCGCCAAGTTCGTAACCATTCAATACTAAGTCATATGCTTGTGCACGGACTTGTCCAGGATCGCTTTCTAACATTGGTAAATCTTCACGAACTGGCATTGTGAATGGATGATGAGCCGCGTAGTAACGGTTGTCTTCTTCGTCATGCTCAAGAAGAGGCCAATCTGTTACCCATAGGAAGTTAAATTTCGTTTCATCAATAATTCCTTGTTCTTTTGCAAGCTTTAGACGAAGAGCGCCAAGTGCATCTGCTACAACTGACTTTTTATCAGCTACAAATAAAAGTAAATCTCCTTCTTCCGTTTGAAGAGCTTCAGCAAATTGCTTTTGCTCATCTTCATTGAAGAATTTTGCAATCGGTCCTTTTAAGCCGTCAGCTTCAACTTTCAGCCATGCTAACCCTTTAGCACCGTAAATTTTCACGAACTCTGTTAGAGCATCGATATCTTTACGTGAATAGCTAGAAGCGGCACCTTTTACGTTAATTGCTTTTACTTCTCCGCCGTTTTCAACTGCTGCGCTAAATACTTTGAACCCGCAGTCTTTCACAAGCTCTGATAAGTTGACTAGCTCCATTTCAAAACGTGTATCCGGCTTATCTGAACCGTAGCGACTCATCGCTTCATCATATGACATGCGCGGGAAAGGCGTCGTTACATCTAAATCTTTTACACGCTTCATTACTTTAGACATCATTTCTTCCGTCATTGTCATGATGTCCTCTTGAGATAAAAATGATGTCTCAATATCGATTTGAGTAAATTCAGGCTGACGATCTGCACGCAAGTCTTCATCGCGGAAGCAGCGAGCAATTTGATAATAACGCTCAACTCCGCTTACCATTAGCAGCTGCTTAAAGATTTGCGGCGATTGAGGAAGAGCATAAAACTCCCCTTCGTGCACGCGGCTTGGCACAAGATAATCACGCGCGCCTTCTGGCGTACTTTTCGTTAGAATAGGTGTTTCAACATCTAAAAAGTCATTTTGATCTAAGAAGTCACGAATTGTTTTTGTAATGTCATTGCGCATTTTAAGCGTGTTAAACATCTCAGAACGTCGAAGGTCTAAATAACGATATTTTAATCGAACATCTTCTGATACTTCCGTTTGATCCGCAATAGCAAAAGGAGGTGTTTTGGCTTTGTTTAATACCGTAATCTGCTCAGCGTGAACTTCAATTTTACCTGTTTTTAAGTTCGGGTTAACGGTTCCCTCTTCACGAGCCACAACAGTTCCTTGCACTTCCAGTACGAATTCATTACGTACATCTTCAGCAATTTTTAGCGCTTCAGCAGATTTTTCAGGGTTAAATACAACCTGTACAACTCCGCCGCGGTCGCGTAAATCAATAAAGATTAATCCCCCTAAATCACGGCGTTTTTGAACCCATCCTTTTAATAGAACTGTTTCGCCAGTTGCTTGTTCTGTTACATCTCCACAGTAGTATGAACGTTTTGTCATCATGGTTCCCCCTTATACTTGTTGTTGCAAATAGCTGACCAATTGATCAATTGATACTTCTTGCTGTTCGCCAGATTCCATATTCTTTACGTTTACAACTTGTTTTGCTAGCTCATCGTCACCTAGAACAACAACAAATTTTGCTTGTACACGATCAGCTGCTTTGAACTGAGCTTTCATTTTTTTATCTTGATAATCTTTATCGGCTACAAAGCCTGCGCGTCGAAGCGTATTTACAATTGAAACGGATTTTTCTTTTGCTTCATCGCCCATGGTTACTACATAGCAATCTACGCCTGTTTCTACCGGAAGCTCAATTCCTTCTGCTTCCAATGCAGATAATAAGCGTTCGATACTTAAAGCGAATCCGATACCCGGTGTTTCAGGTCCGCCGATTTCTTGAATCAGCCCATTATAACGGCCTCCGCCACAAAGAGTTGTAATGGCGCCAAATCCTTCTGCTTCACTCATTAGTTCAAATGCTGTGTGATTATAATAATCTAACCCGCGTACTAGCGTCGGATCTACAACATAGTCAATGTCTAAATCGGTTAAGTACTGCTGTACTTTTTCAAAATATTCTTTTGAATAGTCGTTTAAATAATCAAGAATAGACGGCGCTGTAGCCATCAGCTCATGGTCACGATCTTTTTTACAGTCTAAAATACGAAGAGGATTTTTCTCCAATCTGCTTTGGCAGTCGCTGCAAAACTCTCCAATGCGAGGTGCAAAGTGGTCAATAAGCGCTTGACGGTGAGCTTGACGACTTTCTGTATCTCCTAAACTGTTAACAACCAACTTTAATTTTTTCAATCCAAGCGATTGGTAAAAGCTCATTAACAGGGCAAGAACTTCAGCATCAATAGCTGGATCATTTACCCCTAATGCTTCTACGCCAAACTGAACGAATTGACGGAAACGTCCCGCTTGAGGTCGTTCATAGCGAAACATAGGACCAATATAAAACAGCTTTGTTGGCTGCGTTGGATTTCCAAACATCTTATTTGAAACAAATGATCGTCCAACTGCAGCTGTTCCTTCTGGACGAAGCGTTAAGCTGCGGTCACCTCGATCTTTAAATGTGTACATTTCTTTTTGCACAATATCTGTTGTTTCTCCCACTCCGCGCAAAAATAATTCAGTGTGTTCAAACATTGGTGTACGAATTTCTTGGTAGTTGAACGCACGGCAGATTTCTCTTGCTCGCTGTTCAACAAACTGCCAATATTCTACTTTGCCCGGTAAAATATCTTGTGTGCCTCTAGGTATTTGAACTGACATAACGTGATATGCCTCCTATTTTTAAAATTTACAATACAAAAAAACTCTCGCCTCTACTATTTTTCCATAGTAGGGACGAGAGTTAATCTCACGTGGTACCACCCTAATTGAAACATATGACATGTTTCCACTCATTTCGTTAACGCACGAACACGTTCATCTCCTACTAAGTTTCCCTTTTCAGAGTGAAGCCTCCTGAGTGTTCTTTCATAAAGTCATCATGTAGAAATGCTTTCAGCCTAAGACATTTCCTCTCTAGCCATGTGTCATCTTTACTACTTTTCTCGATCTTTGGCTTATCAATATAAAAATGTTATACATTCATTTTAATTTAGCAATTGCTTTCTATATTACGAATGAAATGAGCAGTTGTCAAGCACCTTTCATGTTAAGAGCGGTCTAATTGTTTTCTTAGTTTCTGAATATCTCGAAGCGTTAAACCAAATTCAGAAGCCAATTCAAGGGATGAAGCTTCACTTTCTCTGTCAATAAAATCATGAAAATGAATGCCAAATACCGGATTTACCTGCTGAAATGATTGTTCACCTTTTTCACTAAACTTCATCGTTTCTTCCTCCCTGCCTACACTTACTTATCCTTTTATTAGCATTGCCCAAAAAAGATGTTTTTACATAAGAGAAAGGATTTTTTTTATTTTCATCGAATACTCTATTTTGTTATAAAAAGGAGGTCTATCTATTCGCCATCTAAACATGAAGTCTGTATCTGTTTTGGCTGCAAGTATCCTTTTATTACTGTGCTCTTCCTCATTTGAGCGCCCAAATGTACCGGTCCATCAACCCATTATTGTAACAGCTGACTCTCTTCATGTACGGAGCGGTCCAGGACGTTCATTTTCAATTACAAATAAATTGACGAAGAATACAAGACTATCCGTTTCAGACCGTCAAGGAGATTGGTATTATGTAGAAAGCTCGGATATTCAAGGATGGGTGTTTAAAAAATTCACGAAAACCGTAGCGCTTCGCAGCGTTCAGCCTAGCATGCAGGTAGCGCAGCGTGAGCCTGTTTATACGCTGAGTAAAAGCTTGCGGCACCTAAAGGGCAAAACAATTATTATTGATGCAGGCCATGGAGGAAAAGACAAAGGAGCCATCGGCACACAGGGCACATATGAAAAAGACCTCACTCTCCGAACAGCACTTATTTTACAAAACAAACTTCAAAAAGAAGGCGCACACGTCATTTTAACCCGCACCCATGATGAGTACCTTCTACTTTCACAGCGCACGCTGCAATCGACTAAAGCAGATGCTTTTATAAGCATTCACTACAACAGTACGAACAGCTCACAGCTAACTGGCCTTATGACGTATTATTACCATCAGCATCAGGACAGTCCACTCACACATTCTATTCATCAGTCCCTTATTAATCATGCAAAATTGAAAGACAAAGGAGAACGTTTTGGAAACTATTATGTTCTTCGCGAAAATACACGTCCGAGTACATTAATTGAACTGGGCTTTTTAAGCAACGAACGGGAAGAAACGTATATTAATTCCATCAGTTATCAGCAAATGATTACGTCCGCTATCGCTGAAGGATTAAATCACTACTTTCAAAGCAAAGAAAAAACGCAGACTCATCTGTGAGCCTGCGTTTTTTCTTTGCTTTCTACAATAAGCGTGACCGGTCCGTCATTTGTAAATGATACGTCCATCATTTCACCAAATGCGCCGGTTTCTACTCGAACATTTTTTTCTGATAATACTTTATTAAAATAGTTGTAAAGCGTTACAGCATGATCTGGCCTAGCAGCTCCCATAAAGTTTGGTCTTCTGCCTTTTCGGCAATCTCCGTACAGCGTAAATTGAGATACCGATAAAATTTCTCCTTCTACATCTAGAAGCGACAAATTCATTTTGCCAGACTCATCATCAAACACTCGCAAATTCACAATTTTATCCGCTACATACTCTGCATCAGCTTCAGTATCGTCATGGGTAATGCCCACTAAAAGCATATATCCGTGCTTAATCTCACCGACCGTCTCACCTGCAACAGTTACTTTTGCATTCTTTGCTCTTTGTACGACTACTCTCATTTATAACGACCTTTCTTAATGCATAATTCGGCGAACTGAATAAATGTCTCGAAGCTGCTTAATGCGCTCAACCACTTTATGAAGGTGACTGATGTTATGAATAGAAATTGACATATGAATCGTAGCCATTTTGTTTCGGTCCGATTTTCCTGAAACGGCTGAAATATTCGTTTTAGTCTCGTTTACAACCTGCAGAACTTCATTTAGTAAGCCTCTGCGGTCGTATCCGGAAATTTCAATTTCCACGTTAAACTCTTTGCCTTCTTTAATATGTGTTTCCCACTCTACAGGAATAAGGCGGCTTTCAGCATCATCTGTGTGAACGTTTAAACAATCTGCTCTATGAACAGATACTCCTCGCCCCTTTGTAATAAAACCAACAATCTCATCTCCAGGAACTGGATTACAGCATTTAGACAAGCGAATCAGCATGTTCTCTACACCCGGTACGATAACCCCGGAATCTTTTCGTTTATGCTGGCGAACACGCTTAGCCGCAGTATCGCGTGCAATATCATCAATTTGGATCTCTTGTTCTTGATCGCGCTGCTTTCTCCACTTCTCGGTTAAACGATTAGCTACTTGAGCCGCAGTTAATCCGTTATACCCAATAGCTGCATACATATCATCTTCGTTTGAGAAATTAAACTTCTCCGCTACTCGTTTGATATTATCAGCTGTTAATACTTCTTTTAAGTCAAACTCCATTTGACGAATTTCTTTTTCAACCAGCTCTTTGCCTTTTTCAATATTTTCATCGCGGCTTTGCTTTTTAAAGAATTGGCGAATTTTATTTTTGGCTTGAGACGTTTGAGCAAGCTTTAACCAGTCCTTGCTTGGACCATACGAATGCTTAGACGTCAAAATTTCGATAATGTCCCCCGTTTTCAAACGGTAATCAAGCGTAACCATCTTGCCGTTGACTTTTGCTCCAATGGTTTTATTTCCGATTTCAGAATGAATACGATAGGAAAAATCAATTGGAACAGAACCCGAAGGAAGCTCAATGACGTCGCCTTTTGGCGTAAAAATGTAAACCATGTCAGAAAACAAATCAACTTTTAGAGATTCCATAAACTCTTCTGCATCGTTTGCGTCATTTTGAAATTCTAAAATTTCTCTAAACCACGTCAACTTTTCTTCAAATGAAGCATGCTCAGCTGTTTTTCCCTCTTTGTAAGCCCAGTGAGCAGCAATTCCATACTCAGCAATTTGGTGCATGTCAAACGTTCGAATTTGAACTTCTAACGGATCACCTTTTGGTCCGATAACCGTCGTATGAAGAGACTGGTACATATTTTGTTTTGGCATTGCAATATAATCTTTGAAACGTCCTGGCATTGGCTTCCAGCACGTGTGAATAATTCCTAACACCGCATAGCAGTCTTTAATGCTATTTACAATAATGCGCACAGCTAGTAAATCGTAAATTTCATTAAACTGCTTGTTTTGCAGTGCCATTTTACGATAGATGGAATAAATATGTTTTGGACGTCCTGAAATTTCAACTTTAATCGACACTTCATCTACTTGCTCTCGAACTTCATCAATAACTTCAGCCAAATACTGCTCGCGTTCCGCACGCTTTTTCTTCATCAAATTTACAATGCGATAATATTGCTGAGGATTTAAGTAACGTAAAGCTGTATCTTCAAGCTCCCACTTAATTTTTGAAATACCAAGACGATGAGCAAGAGGAGCAAAAATTTCAAGCGTTTCATTTGAAATGCGTCGCTGTTTTTCCTGCGGTAAATGCTTTAGCGTACGCATATTATGAAGACGATCCGCAAGTTTGATCAGTATGACTCGAATATCTTGAGCCATTGCTACAAACATCTTGCGGTGATTTTCAGCCTGCTGCTCTTCTTTAGACTTATATTTAATTTTTCCCAGTTTCGTTACGCCGTCTACTAACATTGCTACTTCTTCATTAAAAGCTTTTTCTAAATCTTTTAGTGTTATCTCTGTATCTTCAACCACATCATGTAGAAATCCAGCTGCAATTGTTGCTGGATCCATATCTAGATCAACTAAAATTCCTGCGACTTGAATCGGGTGGATAATATATGGTTCACCCGACTTGCGATATTGTTCTTTGTGAGCTTCTTTTGCAAAATCATATGCTTTTTGTACAAAAGCCACGTCTTCTTCATTTAAATATCGCTTCGTATTGTCAATGACCTGTTCCGCTGTTAGGACTTGCTCATTTGCCATGAAATCACCTTTTATCAACTAGCATTTTTAATTCATATTGTAACTATTATCTTGAAAAAATCCAAGGATGTAAAGCCTTTGCGTTTAATTTATCAAATTTACATCATTTCCATTTTACGTATTAACGTTTTTTAACGAAAAAAGAGCACCTGTATCAGGTACTCTTTTTTATGTGATCGTTCTTCTTAATACGTCATTAATGTGAATACATCGTAACCGTCTAGTTTGTCACGGCCGTCAAGGTAAGAAAGTTCAATTAAGAACGCAGCTCCAACAACAATTCCACCTAATTCTTCGACAAGCTTAATTGTCGCTTCAATTGTACCGCCTGTTGCTAATAAATCATCTGTAATCAACACGCGCTGACCTGGCTTAATTGCATCTTTGTGAATCGTTAATACGTCTTTACCGTATTCTAAACCGTAATCTACTTTGATTACTTCACGCGGTAATTTTCCTTCTTTACGAACAGGTGCAAAACCGATACCTAACGCATATGCTACTGGACAACCAACAATAAATCCGCGAGCTTCTGGCCCTACAATAATATCAACTTGTTTATCATTCGCATATTTTACAATCTCATCCGTTGCGGCACGGTATGCATCACCATTGTCCATTAATGTTGAGATATCTTTAAATGTAATACCTGGTTTTGGCCAGTCAGGTACAATTGTAATATAATCTTTAAAATTCATTCTAATGTTGCCTCCTCATTCAATCGAACGCTTAAAAATATCTTGAAATTGATTTTTAAGCTGTACATATGACGTATAAATAAAGTTTTTTTCTATTTCAATCTGCTGCTGCTTTTGGCGATAAGTCGCAGATTCTATTAAATCACGTTTCGCAGAATTTTTCACTAACGAAATTAAGCCATTGTTTATTGTAACAAATTCTAACTCAAAAAACACCTTTGCCATAAAATCAATCGTTTCTTTTGACCAGCCCTTATGAATCGCTAAATCTTCTTTGTAGCGTTTTAAATCAAATGGACCCTTTTTCGCTAAAAAGCCGTAAAACCATTTAAAATGATCGCGAGTTGGGATTGTATCAAAATAATGGTCTTCTTCCGTTAAGAAAATAGCGTATATTCTAGAAGGGATACCTTGGACAAACAAACATTCAAGCCATTTCCGTGAAGGAGGCAAATCTAATAAAACGATCTGTTCCCCTGCAAACATACATGCTTTTGCCTGTTCTTCATCTTGAATAAGAACAACATGCTCCATCGGCAGCAGCGACTT